>Ga0209700_100068_pt1 | contig 143288 bp, 69 predicted proteins | sample SiratroredBW_FD_187528 | JGI IMG/M metagenome (GOLD analysis project Ga0209700, IMG submission 187528) | Root nodule microbial communities of legume samples collected from California, USA - Siratro red BW (SPAdes) (version 2) | ecosystem: Host-associated > Plants > Roots > Nodule | place: USA...
ATATATAAATATATATATATATATATATATATATATATATATATATATATATATATATATATATATATACACGTATATATATATATATATATATTATCTCAAAATACATTATAAATTATAACATGTTCCGGAATTCACAAGCATAGACATTTAAGACATTTTTGTCACCTCATGGCTCCCTGAAACTTTTCTCCCTCCAAATATGTTTAAAATAAGTATGCATACGTATTAAAATATATTTGGACTTTCCAAAATTTTCAATCAAGCTCCCTTATTGTAGGAATAGAAGATGATGTTTAATTAAAAATAACAATGTTAACACAATGCTATTTGAACATTTAGATATAAAACTCAATATTAGAGGAACTTTGCAATATACATAGATGAAGTGTTACATAACTTTGCTAAGTATTGGTGATCAAGTTAAAAACAAGTAGTTTAACTTATGAAAGACTTCATTGATAATTAAAGTGTAAAAAGTTTGAATAGCACAAGTTGAAATAATCATCTTACATAAAATTGTCTTAAGGACAGACATGCAATAAGCAAGCAAATAATTGACATATAAAACGCCAATAAATGTAATGTCATAATTTATTCAACTTTTTTTTATAAATATTCTGAAACTACGAAAAAAGTGTGTTAAGTAATTTAAAATAAAAATAATTAGGATATGGTCTTTAAAACAATTAAAATATGTAAATTTACAATAGCAATCAATTTTTATTTTACTTTATATATTCAAAACATTTTTTACGTTTTTTTTATAAACTTTACACAATATTTATTTATAAAATTTACAAAAATTTGGCACTAATTATAGCAAAAACATAAATTCAGGAAAAATGAAATTTGGTTTGATTCAGGATTTAAGTGGTCTTAAAACGAGAGTGTATTCCCTAGGTCACAGTTGTCTTTGTATCAAGAGTTTTTAATAAATTTAGTTTAATAAACTATATACTTTAAGAAACAAAATTCATCTATTAAAAGTTTTTATCCAAGTATCTTAAAACAATCATCTATTAATCAAAACTCAAATAATTTTAAATAGTTTTCAAACAAACTCAGGTTCTTGCATGAAAACTAAAATTTTATCAAGTCACCTTCACATTTATATTATTTATATCATTTATTAAAAAACTTTATTCAAAAACACAAATAATTCACCTTACCTGTAATTTTTATTTATAATGAAACTTTCAATCCAGATAAAATAATTACTTAAACTTTAAATATTTAAAGCAAACTATCTAAATATAACAAAATTTTATTATGAACTTAACTAAGATGTTATAGTAATTTTTTTAATTCTCTCCTTATATTGATGACAAATCCATAAAAAAAAAAAGAGAATAAATAATTTTAAAGTAATCAAAACTTACTATAATTAAAAATATATAAAAGAATGATTTTTAACCCCTTAACTGCTTTTATATGTGGTCATATTATGAAGAAAATAAAAACTAAATGGGTAAAGTTAAAAAAGTGAGAAAAAGAGAAAAAGAAAGTGAGAAAATAAAAACATTACAAATATTCTTTTAACAATTAAAAAACACTTACAATAATTGTTATTATCAATTAAGGCATGGTTGATGTTAAATGAGTCTAGAAACTCTAATGATATTGATAAAATTAGTTTTAATAATTAAAAGTATACCAAATAATACCAAAAATATTTAACATTGTAATTTTATGATCGTAAAAGCTAAAATAAAACATAAAATCACAGATTATTAATATTTAAAATATATAAAATTTCAAATAAAATTTGTACATCATATTTAAATTGAATTTTCAATAACATACATTAATAGTTATTATTAATAACAAGTGTATGCATAAAATAAAAAATAAAAAATAAAATATTAATATTTATTTTTTTAAAGACTTATTGTAAATTTAGATATTTTTAATTAGGTTTTTTTATTATTTTTTATTAAGTATTTAATATTTTTATATTTTTAATTGAGTTTTTATCATTTAATTTTTTCATTATATGGATGGATTATTATCTTGTTTTAATATCGTGTTTACATGACTTTTTAATTTCTTTGAAAACATGTTAAGTATAAGAGACTATGATTTTTACTACGTCAACAGCATTGATAAATTTTATGCTGTTTTAATCACATCGAAAAAATTTGTTTTACGTCAACAGCATTGATAAATTTTATGCTGTTTTAATCACATCGAAAAAAATTTGTTTTAGTTAGATTAGTCGACTGAACTATAAGAAATTATCTTTTTTTATGTATACAAATTCTTACCATTTTACTCTTTAAGTAACTTTTTTTTTTTTTTTTCAATTTTACCATTTTTTAAACTAAAAGAACTACTTATAATTATTTTTATAATTATTTAATACTATTTTTATTTTAATAATGTTTTTATTATCATAAAAAATATATGCACATCCGCACTTAGCAGCTATGTTTTCACTAGTTAAAATAAAAAGAAAATAAAATTGTAGAAGAAAAACATATTTATTGTCTTTAATTCGATGACACTATTTCAATAATTATGTATATCAAAAACTGTTTATATATATATATATATACATATATGGTGTAATAATAAATATTTATACATTTTAAAAATATCATGTAAAATAGTATATGTTACTCCTCCCAAATTACTCTTGCCCAAGCGGGGGTACAAGGGCAACAATGGCAATGGCGGGAGATGGCTAGAACCCAAAATCAAATACAAAAGCAGATTCAAATAAGCACTCTTTCTAGAAGGTTGTTATTGCTCTGCAAGGTAAGAAAGTGATGGAGGAAGTGAAGGAGAAGAATTGGAGAATGGAAGTGGAGGAGAACCTCAGCAGGCTGCAATCTCTTCTGTTAGGCGCGGAACACGCTCTGGCGAGCGAGGACTTCTCCGCCGCTTACGTCCTCGCGCTTCGTCTTCTCGGATTCCTCGACGCGCAATCCCACTCCGGCGTCGTCGACGAAGCCTTCCTCCAACCGATTCGCCGAGACGCACTCGCCAAGCTCCACACCGCCCGCCGATCCCTCACTCCGCAATCTGATCGGTACGTGTTTTCAGCAAGATTTGGTCCCGCTCTTGAACAGTTGAACAGTGGAATGTTTTGCTTGAACTTCGTGATATATATATATATATATATATATATATATATATATATATATATATATATATATATATATATATATATATATAGACTAACAAATGCTGAAAAATTTGAAGAATTCGGTGAAAATCAAATGGCGTAATCAAGTGTATTCTATGAGATTAATTCGCTTTTACATATGCGCATCTTGAGATAAAAATTAGCGAAACAGACTTTTTCATAAGTTGAAATTTGTTTATGCATAATGATTTAATCGGTGGAAGTTGTCTGAGTTAGTTTTTTTTTTTTCTCATTTAAATGTTTTCATGAGAAAACTTTGTTGAATTTTAGAATAACAAGCTTTGAACTCATATTAAATGCAAATTTTTATCACTTGATGGTGGAATTTTTTCATTCTGCATATATATTAAAGACATACAAAATTGACTGTCATAAAAGTTTATTTTATTAAGTTCCAGTCCTTAAATTGTAGGCGTGGCTGTAATATAGTGGATTTAGCAGTATCCGCAACCAGATCACACTAAAATTGAGGAGTGAATTCTATTCAAGTTTTATCGTTGTTGCAACTGAATTTTAATCTTTCTTAGAGAGTCTTTTGAACTTTAATCACACTCAAATAATGTAATCACAATTCTGGTCACCGAACCGGTAGGGAGAGTTAAAAAATCTGGATGTTGTAGCGGCAATTGTGGTTGCACATAGTTTTTAGACCCTTGAATATTAGTTAACTCTCCCATCTTTTTTTGTATTGTTTTTCTATTGTTGTCTCCATGCTTCTGAACATTTTGGTTCCTGTTGTTTAATTAGCCAAGCTTTTGAGCAAGCAAAGAAATCTCCAGGATGCATTTTTGGCACAACAGTAGATATTGACATTGAGAAGATTCGGAATTCAAAGTACTTCCGTGCTCTTGTCAACCCATGTAAAGAAAAAGATGACAATAAATTGGTAAGACATGCTGACAATCACAGTAATTAAAATAAATTTATTAATTGTTTTCTGTTGTTCGATATTCTTGACATCATGATTTGTGAATATAAGATTTCTTTAAAAAATATTATTTCAGGCTGATAACCTGGGGAAACAGGACAAAGCAGGCAGCAAAGCCTCAAAGCAAATGGTACAAACGAAGTTACCATCCATGTATGGGAAAAGCAGCTTGAGGACTAGCAACTGTTCCAAGAGTGCTTTGAACATGAAAAGTAATAGCTCCGACGACTGCAGGATTCTTGGTAGGCCTCAATCTCAAGCCAGCCATACAAAGGGTCTTGGTGTCTCTTCTATCTTGCAAGTTGAAGCTGAAGAAAGAGCTTTTGGAAACACATTCTCCACCAAACGTGTACACGTCGAAAATAATAGCCTCAGAGTTGGATACTTGAGGTCACCTTCGAGTAAGGAGGAAGTTCACCCTGATGTTTGTGGCAATGGGTTTGTTACTGCTAGAGCAAAACTGGTACAATTAGTTTACCGTATTTATCTACTTTCTACTTTTTTCCATCGACGAGTTCGGCAATTATAAGCATTTTATTTCTATTCTGACAAATTTGGTGCATAAATTTGTAATTTGTCTTTATAGTGCACTGAATTTTTCATGTTCATGTTATTTTGCTAATGATATACATTCTAGATGAAAACCTAAACATTAATTTTTGTAAGGAAATGCCCTTAAAAGGGTGAGCTGATATGAAAAATACTGTTTTGTCTACATACATAACTTCCAGTTCCTACCTACATATACAGGAACTGCTGTTGTAAAACGATGTGTAAAAAATATTGAAGTCTCTTACCTCAAATTTGTGGAATTTGAAGTTGGGTGCCCTTTTCTGTATCTCTTCGTGTTAATTGAACACCTAGATCTCTTCTCTCTTTCCCCTTAATCTGCTTGAACCCTATCAATTGGTATTAGCTTGATTTGATCCATTTCGGAGTGTCATGGTTGATTCTACACACAATGCTGTGGTGATGAAACTTCTTGAATTCCATATAATAAGGGAACAAGATTGTATGAAACGAACTGTTGATAAACACTAAAGAAAGAGAAATTATCACATAGACGATCTAGTTTATGTAAACCTACAATTCCTATAGACAAATTTTAGTGGCAGAACGGGCAAATATGAAGCTCAGTCCTAAGTTCTTTGGCGCCCTTTCAATATTCTTGATTGAGTGGGAGCCGTTGCTTATAAGTTAGACCTTCCAGTTCACTCACTCATGAGTGCATAATGTTTTCCACATTTCTCAGCTTAAGAAGCATGTAGGAATTGCTGTCATCGCCAGCACACTATTGTATGTGATGAGGGCCTCTCAAGGCTCCTAAGATCCAAGATGCCAAGGAAAGTTCACACCAAGCTCCTAAGATCAAGACACAAAAAGGAGAAAGCAAAGCTTCCAAGAAGGTGAGTCTTGGATTGTGTTTAGGTCTTTTTGGGTGGCTAATGGCTAGGTTATGTTGTGGAATGATGGTGGAGGGTTGCTATCTAGGTTAGGTGAAAAATGAAGGTGACTTGGTGTTGGAAAAAGGGTAAGGCCAAATGTTATGGTGGAGGTGGTGTTTGTAGGGTTTCTTGAATAGTTTCCTGGATGCTTTTGGTGTGGTGGTGAGGTGTGTGTGTTGGCCGATTAATGTTTATGCTTTTGGGGTGAGTCTTGAAGGCGATTAGAAGGGCGGAAGCTTAACAAGACTACACAAGTAGATTCAAGAAATGGAATGAAAGAAAGACAAACGGATGATAGTGCAGTGGAAAATGGAAATGGAAAAGGAGTAAGGAAGGATGGTGAATTCCTTACCAAATGTATGCACCCTAGGGGTGGTATGACCCTTGAGAGTTTCTTGAGACTCTTCTCGGAGGCTCAAAGAAGACAAGAGGAGAGAAGGCTCTTGGAAAAATTCAACCAAGCTCACTCTTTTCACAAAAAAACTCCACTCACAAACTTTCAAGCTAATGTGTATTCTATTTTTCTAAGGTGTGATTTTACGTGATGGGGAGGTGCTCTTTTATAGCCTAAGAGCCCTGCACTCCAAGCCTCTAAGGATAGAGCGAGACTTCTCCTAACACATGTTCTGCTTAGGGTTTTCTTATTCCACCTTAGGTTAGACTTATCCTAGAAACAAACACCAAAACTATGAGAAAATAACCAAACAAGGCCACACAAGTTGTAGATTTTTGTCTTTTTTGATTCTTCTATGTTTTTACATTTTTTAAGAGTCCTAAGAGTCTTCTTGGATTGATGAAGTTCTTCCTCCAACTCCTTAGCATTGCTCCTTGTAATAACTCTAGAATCCTCTTGGATGACTTGTACTTTTCTCTACACTTAGCTTTATTTCTTGTGATCACTCCATCTTGTTTGTGTTGGTGTCTTTTGAACCATGATTTGTATGCAGCTGATGGCACATTGGGGGAAAGGAACTTGAAGCTATAATTGAAAAACAGTGATTCAAATTGGCATTGTTGTAACAAAGGTGCTTGTCAAATGGAAGCAGCGGCTACATGAAGACGCAACATGAGAATTTTACTACTATTTGAAGAAAAAATACCCCTTTTTTCAATCCTTGAGGACAATCATTATCTCTAGGGCAGAGCATTGATATGAAAATACTGTTTTGTCTGCATACTTAGCTGCCAGTTCCTACCTATATATATAGGCACTGCTGTTATAAAACCATGTATGAAAAATATTGAACTCTCTAAACTCTCTTACCTCAATAAATCTGTGGAATCTGAAGTTGGGTTCCCTTTTCTGTATCTTTTTGTGTTAATCGAACACCTAGATCTCTTCTCTCTTTCCTCTAATCTGCTTTAACCATCACATGAGCACACTCACTCTATTGTTGAGTGGCTGTCAAACAAACTTTCTAGTAAAATAAATGAAATACTCATTATCATATAACTTCTCTGTGAGTTAAAATGCCATATTTATTTTTCTATTCCTTAGGTCTGGTAATTTCTTTGCATGTAACAATGTTGAATCCCTCAAATTATTGGTGCAGGAAATGGAAGAAAAGCAGAAGCGAGGAGTAGGTGGTTCACCCTGTGCCTCTGTCTCACAGCAGTGTGATAACAGTCCCGGCAACAGGTTGCATGGTGGGAGATCATATGGTGTTTCACGACGTGGCTTCCGTGGTAATTTTGTTCCCCCTATAAAATCCAATGGGAACAATGCTGGAAATATGAGCGCACGAAATGCTGGAAAATACGATGATTCTTTAGATGACTCTACAAAGAAATGGTTAGTAGTACAACTACCATATTACTCTAAGTTCTTCTTGCTCCTATCTTCCCTAACTCATTCATTCTCTTTGCGTCGTGCATTCCAATGTCCAAATGACAATATTATTCGGACATTTTCTCTCATAAATATCGATTTCACTATCGGCTCCTCTATCTAATTATGGGTGGGGAGATTTACCCTTAACTGAAATTGCTACTCTAGTCTCTAGGTCTTTTTATTTACGTATTAAAATTTTGACGGTTTCCTCATCCCCGTGCAAATATTAACAAAATGATGTTTTCTTATATCTTTATTTTTAATTATAGGTATATGAACCTTACTCACTTTAAATCCTTTCCTCTCTTCCCAATAAGTCGATGATCTCCATCATGATTAGTGATTGCTTGGATAATATATGCAACTCCCTTATATGCTTCATATGCTTGTAGTTTGGAAATCCTGTGTGGCCCCGATGGCGAGCTTCCTGAGAAATTGAGGAATTTGGAACCTCGCCTCATTGAACATGTTAGTAACGAGATCATGGAAAAAGATCCCAATGTCCGGTGGGATGATATTGGTAAATATAAAAATATCTGTCCATCTTTATACTCAGCCCGCCAAATTGGCATTTTGCATAATTATGACACTAAGTATATGTCGTTTAATGACAATGTAGCTGGATTGGAGCATGCGAAGAAATGTATCGATGAGATGGTAATATATCCTTTGCAGCGTCCTGACATATTCATGGGCTGTCGTTCCCCTGGGAGGGGTCTGCTTTTGTTTGGTCCACCAGTAAGTGCAAATTTCTCCTGTGATGACATAAGTTGCCAAGACTCTGATCTTTAATCTCTCTTATGTTTTGAATGCTAGGGAACCGGTAAAACAATGATAGGAAAAGCCATAGCAGGGGAGGCGAAGGCAACCTTCTTTTATATATCTGCAAGTTCGTTGACTAGCAAGTGGGTAAGTTTGTCGTGCTTATGATTTAGCTGTCCTATTTTGAAGGTTTGCTGATATATTCGTGTCAAGTTTAAGCAATAACTGAAATCGAATTCGTTGAAGGGACTTACGACAAGTCGGGTCGGGTGGTGTATGTGTTTTTGGAAGAACCTGAATTGATTAATGGAGATATTGAATGTGAAACTAGGTATTTTTGAGTAGTCAGATAACAATCGGGTAATATGTTACATAATAGATATAACAAACCTTGTTAAAATAGACTTTGATATCATTTTAGTTAGTGTACTTTAAGTTTAATTCAATTTTATAAAATTATTTTATAAGATGAAGTTCGCATCTATTTGTATACTACAATTTGATCATATATCTAGTAGTTGATGTGAGATTTTTAATACATTCTTTTATGTTAGGATGAAATATCCCTTTTGTAAGAATAAAGGTGGTTTAATAGTGACTCACCAATGAGTGACAAAATAGATATACTATAATTTGATTATATATCTAGTTGATATGAGATTTTCAACACACTTGTTGAAAATTGAATTTCTTGAGCATGTAAATAGATATTAGAGTGGTACTATAATGATTTAGTAGCACATATACTCAACAAACTTTGCTAAGATAGATTCTTATGACATTTTAAAAAGTGAACTATAAAAAAATATAACTTCACACAACCAACATGTAAGTTGAGGTTTAAAGTCACATATACTATAATTTGATTATATTTACAGTGGATGTCGGGTCAAATTGGGTCGGTTACCACATTATTTGGCAGGAAGTGAAAAAAACTAGAAGATAGGGTAAAAAAAAACTGGGAAAAATTGAGAAAAAAAGAAAGAAATAAAATGTGCACAATCAATGCACCAAGTGTGTTGAGTAAAAAGGAACCTACCACTTAGTTTCTCTGTTTCGGTTCTAATATACCATAATAAAATTATAAAATCGTTTTAATATTGTTACTGATAAAGTTGGATCCGGTTTCAGGTCGACTTGACCGAGTTACTCATTATCTGACCCTACTTCATCCATACAATATGGATCGGGTCAAGTCGGTTTTCTTGGGTTGGTCTGATGCATGTTGACTCATACGAAAACATAGACATCTGTACTTTTAGTTAGGTCGTGTAACAATATTTCCAAAAACTGTTGCAATGTTTTTTACTACTCTCAAATGGTTTCTCCTTATGGATATTTTAGATCGGTGAAGGTGAAAAGCTAGTAAGAGCCCTTTTTGGAGTTGCCAGTTGCCGTCAGCCTGCAGTAATTTTTGTTGATGAAATAGATTCTCTCCTGTCTCAGGTATGCTATGTTATAGCCAATAAAAGCGTGGATTTATTGCCGTAGTAGTTTCTGACATTGTGAGCCGTAGTATTACCATCTATGAGGAAGTACTAACATGCAATTTTACCTATGTAACTACGCCATGAAAAATTTCTCTCTTCATCAGTTAATGCAAATAACTTGTTACAGCGTAAATCAGACGGTGAGCATGAATCCAGTAGACGGCTAAAGACACAGTTTCTCATTGAAATGGAAGGCTTTGACAGTGGTAGCGAGCAAATTCTGCTTATAGGTTATTGCTGACTCACTGGATTCAAATTCCTTTTTTACTTGGCTTTGCAATACAATCAAAGTTTAGCTCACAACCTGTTTTTTTCGTGATATGGCCTTAATTCCACAATATTTGTGATTTCATCTCTGGCATTTGAAGTTTTTAGTAAACTTAAGACAATTGATGAATTTGAGCATTAAGACAGTAATATCCGCTATCAACGACAATGGATCAGAAAACATAAGTCTATGTTGTAGTTTCTCATGCTTTCTCAAGTCCTTTTTATTTCCGCGTTTATTCAAAAGGAAGGAAAATTTCAAACTTAAAAATTTATTGTCTAAATAAGAGGATTATGTTTATTTCAATACAAACTTATAATACATACAAAAATATCATGTATATTTCCTAATTATAGAGATATTTTAGTTAGATTAGCTCAACATTTGTGTAGGTTGTTTTAGAAATGTTATGCACTTATTTATAGTTGAAAAAAACATAAACTATTTTTGCTTTATTTTTCTTATTCTCCTACTAAATAAAAGAACTAATATTTTAATGATATATATATTAATCCGTTTCATACTTGATATTATCATATTATCTATTATTAAGTTGAATCGAGTTTGGTGTCCAATAAACATTTATTATTTTGTAATTTTAAATTATTTTGGATATGCAACCAATTTTGGAGAAGAAATACTAGTTTTAAAATCGGTATCAAACCAATTTTTCTTTAGAAAACATGAATTTGGATTTCAATTGATCTAAATTATTTGAATCTATAACAGATTAGATTAGTTTAGAAATAAAAAGATTCAATTTTGTGGATTTTTTGTTTACCCCAGCTCTTAAGTTTTAGAAATATACACATGTCCCTGTTCTAAGTTTTAACCAAATTACACATTAATCCTTTCTTTATATTTTGAAAAGCGGTCACTGTATTGAGAAAGAAACCAGAGGCGTAAGCGTGATTTGAGAAAACTTCATGGGATCTCGCTCTATATATATACACACACACACACACACACACATATATATATATATATATATATATATATATATATATATATATATATTTGTTATGAATTGTGGTAATTGTGATGCAAGTAGCTTGGGTTTTTAGGTATATTTCTTTTTTCTTTCCTAGTGTTTCAATTTGATGGTAGTAAGTTTTTCTTATGGAATTTGGGTAAAATTTCTACAGGAGCAACGAATCGTCCACAAGAGCTTGATGAAGCAGCACGAAGGAGACTTACTAAAAGACTTTATATTCCTCTGCCATCCTCAGGTGCTAATCATGATTCTGCATATTTTTATATAAACTCTTGTAGCACCAGGTGACTAACATTTTTGTATTGGACATAAAGAGGCAAGAGCTTGGATTGTACGTAACCTTCTACAGAAAGATGAACTATTCAAGCTTTCAAACGAGGAAATGGATATCATATGCAACTTGACGGAAGGTGAGTTTACATGAGTTAATAGCAGCAGTTTCGCTGTTGGTTTATTATTTTAATAAGAAATCCTTTGGTTTTGAGTGATTGATTTACTTTGCTTTTACTCGGTAACTTTTCTAGGTTATTCAGGATCAGACATGAAAAACTTAGTGAAGGATGCTTCTATGGGACCCCTAAGAGAGGCGTTAAGACAAGGCATACAAATTACAAAGTTGAAAAAGGAGGATATGCGAACAGTAACTCTTCAGGTATGCAAAATGCACCGTGTGCCTAAACCTGTAAAATTCTCAGCTTAATTTTAAAACGATTTACACTTAACTCACATTGTGTAGGACTTCGAGAACTCACTCAGAGAGGTGAGGCCTTCTGTTTCCCCAAATGAACTTGGCACGTATGATCAATGGAACAAGCAATTCGGAAGCTTATCATTGTAGTGGCATGTTTTCTCACTGTATGTATGGTGACAAAGAATATCACAGCTAGTCAGAGATGGTAGCAACTAGGCAATAACATCACCTAGATAGACCTGTACCTTAATGCCTGCGCTATGGTAATCTTTATGTTACTCAAATTGCACTGTGCTTGCACAATCAATTGGCTGTAAAATTCCACTGGAACAAGAAGTGGCATGATGGGCACGTTTTTAAGAAATTTAGATTTTAAGCACAAAGCATATTTTGCAGGGCCTTTTCTTTGTGATGGTGATTACGAACATCTTCAACGAGCACGATTAGCTAAAACATCTGCAGAACTTTATTATATTTCTCTGAGGTGCTTCATTGCCTCAAAGCTCATCGGTAAGGTAGTTCCTGCATTGAGCGTTAAAGTTGTAAATATGCTACAAATAATTTTAAATAATTATATTAATTTAATTAATATTTACTTGTTACATCTGGGATTAGTTGGACGTATTTACTAAATTCTTATTTTTCATTTGAATATCTCTTCTTTAATTGAATACGTATTTGAATTTTTCTTATTTTATTTATGTAAATAGAAATAACAAAATCAGTTACGTAAAAATAATCAAGTAAAAATTTGATTTAATCTAAAATAATGTCGTGAAGATTTTTATTAAGCTTCTTGAAAAACGAATTTAACATGACTTAGTTTTGTTCTTAAACTTTTCTAGCTGCATTTTAGGTCTATTTTGTAGTTGTTTGCATTAAGAGGATTAAAAATGCTCAAGTTAAAAATTTATTGACTCCCAAACATCAAAATTGGCTAATTAGCAAATGAATTCAAGATAATTTGGTTTTGCTACCAAATTTTTCCGACATTGTATATTCATTTGTAGTTGTTTGGCATCAAGATGTTGGTTTAGAAACATTTTAGTTTAAAGGTTTTTTTTTTTTTTTTATTCTTGGCACCTTGGCTAATTAAAACAAACAATAAAATTGGCTAATTGACATTATTCAAGATGATTTGTTTTTGTTCCAAAGTCGATTTGTAGTGATTTGTCAACAAGAGGGCTACAAAGGTCCAAGTTCAATTTCTTTTACTCAGCATTAATTTGACTAGTTATGACAAACACCAAAATTACTTAATCGAATAAATCAATTCAAGATGACTTATTTCACTCTCAAACATTCACAACATCATTTTAGGTTTACTTGTAGTTGTTTGGCATCAATAGGTCTAACAATGCTTTAGTACAAAATTTATCAACTCTTTGACACCAAACCTAACTAATCATGGTAAGTACCAAAATTGGCTACTTGACACATTAACTTAGGTTGACTTGGTTTTGTCAAATTATCTTAGTATAATTTGGACTCATTTGTAGTTGCTTGCTATTAAGAGGGTTAAAAATGCTTGAGTTCAAAATTTATTGACTATTAACATTAAATTCGTCTAACAAACATCAAATTCGGACTAACCAACAAACCAACTCAAGATGAGTTGATTTTTTCCCCAAACAATCCTAACATCATTTTGCCAACAAACCAACTCAAGATGAGTTGATTTTTCCCCCAAACAATTCTAACATCATTTTGCTTTCATTTGTGGTTGTTTGTCATTAAGAGGGCTAAAAACACTTACTCTTGGCACCAAAATTGGGTAATCGAGAAACTAACTCAAGATAACATGGTTTTGCCTTCAGAACTCACAACATCATTTTAGGTCCATTTGTTGTTGTTTGGCATCAATAGGACTTAAAACTCTTGACTTAAAATTTCTTGACTCTTGGCACCAATCCTGGCTAGCCATGACAAACATCTAAATTGACTAATTGGCAAACCAACTTAGAATGTTTGTGTTTTACCCCTAAACACTCCTAATATTATTTTGGCTTCATTTGTAGTTGTTTTTCATCTGGAGGACCAAAAACATTTGAGTTCAAAATTTCTTGACTCTTGGAACCAAACCCGGCTAACCACAACAACACCAAAATTGATTAATCAAACTCAAGATGACTTGGTTTTTCCCTCAAACTCTCCCTACATCATTTTAGGTCCATTTGTAGTTCTTTTTTTGGCATCAAGAGATCTAAAAACTTTGTAGTTCAAAATTTCATGACTCTTGGTACCAAACTCGACTGGCCATGACAAACACCAAAATTGGTCCAAACCATCCCAACATCATTTTGGGACCATTTGTTATTGTTTGCCATCAAGAGGACTACAAAACCCTTTAGTGAAAAATTTCTTGATTCATGGTATCAAACTCGACTAGCCACGACAAACACTAAAATTGGTTAATCGGCAAACCAACTCAAAATGAAGTAATTTTTCCCCCAAACCTTCCTAGCATGATTTTGGTTCCATTTGTTTTTCTTTTCCATCCAGAGATCTAAAACAGTCGAGTTCAAAATTTCATGACCCTTGTCAGCTAACCCTACTAACCATGACAAGCACCAAAATTGGCATCAAAACGACTTAGTTTTGTCTCTAAGCCTTCCCAACATCATTTTAGGTTAGTTTGTAATTGTTTGGCATCAAGAGATCTACAAATTATTGAGTTCAAAACTTCTTGACTCTTGACACCAAACCATACTACCATTGCAAGTACAAAAATTTGATAGCCCACAAACCAACTCAAGATAACTTGATTTCGCTCTCAAAACATCTCAACATAATTTTGAGTCCTTTTTTTGTTTGCCATTAAGAGGATTAAAAAATCCTTGAGTTCAAAATTTCTTGACTTTTAGCACCAAACTCGGCTAGCGACGACAAGTACTAAGGGTAACCAGCAAACCAATTCAAGATGACTTGGTTTTCCCCAAACCATCCCAACATAATTTTAGATCCATTTGTAATTTTTTTCCATCATGAGGGGCCAAAACACTTGAGTTCAAAATTTCTTGACTATTTGATCAAATTCGCTTAACCACGACAAACACCAAAATTGGCTTACCAGCAAACTAACTTGTTGAATCATTATACGGTCCAAAATTTCTTTAGATGGTCTAATAATCTAATAAAGTTTCGATGATAACAATACTTCAAGTATGTGTTTGTATTTAATGATCTTATACAGATATCTAAACATGATGAGTATGTATAGATGAATTGTAAGTGTTTATTTACTATAATTTTATTATATTAATTTTGTTTAAAATTAAAAGAAGACAAAAATATTTTCAAATTATTTTAAATATAAAAAACAATTAAAGTGCCTTTTACATAAATATCAAAATCCTATTTTATATGATGTTGTGTTTTAATATTCAAATTTGTTCATAATAAAAATTTTCAAATTCTTATGAAATATGTAAATATGATTAATTTACTATAAATATATTTTAAATTACATAATCGGTATATTTTAAAATATACTTTATGATCTAAAATTTAAATTACACACAAAACATGCTAGAAAAAAAAAAAGAAAACTCTTCCACGAATGGAGAAAGAAAATTTGGAAGCTGTGGAACTAAGGTTGGAAGATGTGTGGGCGAAGAAATGGGAAAGGGGTTGTTAAATACAAATATAAATAGGGAAAGTTTGATCTTTTCACAGTAAGTATAGAGGAATAGTTGAAATTTACGGGGGCACGAATTGCATAACCCTTTACCTGAAAATGAAATTTCCTAAAATGTTTTTCCTTACTATATTCTTCTTAACGATTTGCCCGATAAAGTCGAGCTATATAAGCTCCCAATCCTTCCCCTTTCTCTTTGAACAAATTTTCCATCATAAAGTTGAAGTTGTGAACCAACGTCATACAATATGTCGAGAGATAATTAAGTTGGCTTAAATTCGAGTCGTTTTAAATTTTTGCACAAAATACGCTTCTGTAACGACGCACTCAATTTTAGTAAATTTTAGGATGGGCTCGGCCCATTCTCAATTTTGTAAAACGGTGAATTTGTTACGAGTTCTTCCTGCATCCTAATACGTTGTTCTTACACTCTAATAAAAAATTTTAATACTACAATTGCTCTTATGAAAATTAATGAGAACCGGATGGCCTGCTCATCCGGTTGTTAATTTTTTTTCAAATGACAACCGGATGGGGGTGTCATCCGGTTCTCATTTCCAAATTAAAATGATAACTGGATGAAACCAATCCGGTTCTCATAGTCCAAATCGAAAAATTAATCTGTTCACCGTCAAGAATGCCCCAAGCCCCAAATGAGACATTAAGTAAGGGCTTCAAGCCTAATGAGACTGCATATTCACTGTTACTCCATTGTTATTCCAAGGTTGGCAATGTCAAGGGAATAGAAGCGATTGATAAAGAAATTTATGATGGTCATATCTTGATTTGGAGTTTGGAGCGTTTTTGACAGTGAACGGATTAATTTTTTGATTTGGACTATGAGAACCGGATGAGTTTCATCTAATTATTATTTTAATTTGGAAATGAAAACCGGATGGGGTGTCATCCAATTCTCATTAATTTTCATAAGAGTAATTGTGACATTAAAATCTTTTATTAAGGTATAGAAACAACGTATTATGCTGCAAGAAGAACTCGTCTAAATTTGTTTGGATGGGCTCGGCCCATTCTCCGTTTCATAGTTTTACCCATGATGATTGTATTAATTTCTTGTCACTTGATGTTCTTCTTATCAGAAATCTGACACTGGAAGAGTTGCATATAACTCTTAATTTGACTATTTTAATGATAAAAAAATATAATGAAGGGTATTTTTGTAATTAAAGGTCATAAAAGAAAGGTTAACAAATTTTCGTTTTATTTTTTCATGAGGTTTTGCAGTCTATATATATGGCTTTGAGGATGATATAGTGTTTCACATTCCATTCTGGATATCCTTACCAAATTTTCTGTTTAATTATTTGATTATTGAGATACTAAATATACTAGCTGAATGAGAAAAATTAGAACTTCAGTTAAAAAATGTAAATTAAAAATTACATAGGCTTAAAAAAACTGTAGTACGTTCTAACACTCATTTTACAACATATACACTTTTTAGTATTTATTAAAATTTAAAATTTCGTAAGTGTGAGATTAATCAAGTAAAGACTGAGACTTTTAGAATTTTAAAATCTTTAATAATTTTGAATCAATACTAATACTTATGCTTTAAAAAGAGAGCTAAATATAATACTACTATTAAGCTTTATCGTAATGAAACAAGCAGATGTCAACAGGTTCCAGCAATCTCATTTTGGTTTCCGGGTACAATGAATTTGGCTCAAAATAGTAATCTATCTCTAAATCGCATCACTCACGATAATTTAATAGAAAGATTCTAATGGAATTGGATGCCAAATTCTTCCTTGCATTTATCGAAATTATTAAAGCTGGGTAGGTTTCGTTTGGTCCATCCATTTTGGCATGAGTGGGTATTGTTGCTCGCATGATATCGGTTTTTTTTACGAAACTGGTGGAGATTTATTTGGAATATATAAATTTGAGTAATTTTTTAAAAAATTATGGAACTGGGTTTAGTTGTCAGGATTTCGTGTATTGATTTTTTTTTTCTATTTTGTCTAAATTTTTTTTGACGTGGTTAAATTTTTTTTTCTATAACCCTAATCCTGTTAGGTAGCACGGTTTTAGTGTAGAGAATTTTTTATTTTTTTGTCTAATTTTTTTAGATGCAGCTAATTTTTTCTTTCTGGAAATGTAATCGTGGATGGCACCACTTTAGTAGTGAGTTTTTTTTTTTTATTATTTATTTTTGACTATGTTTATATTTTTCTTACAACTATAATAGTGCTTTAAATCGATAAAGTTTTTTTTTTTAAATTATTTTTTTCTGAACATGTTAATCTTTGATTTGCTTTTTTTTTTAATTTCTTATAGTATATTGGATTGGTTTAATTATGAAAAATATTTAATATTATATAATTTTAAATTATAATATTAAAGTAGACGAGGATATATGAAAGAAAAATATATTAATTAAGTTAAGTTGGAATATGTAATTTTAATATAATTTAATTAAATCGTTGCATAATTTATGTTAGATGTATTATGATAAATTATATTTAAGTGAAGAATTAAAATTCATGTTAACCAAAACTATTGAGGAAGATAAGAGTATTAGGTTTTGTGTGAAAGATTTGTGAGTAGTTGGGAATCATACAGTGTTAAAAAAAATAGTTTATTTTGTTATAAAAGAAGAAATAGTTTATTGAAACAATAAAATCAAAATATATATAAGTATTTAAATAAAAATAATTAAAATGAAGAGATAATGAATATAAAAGAAAATATAAAATTTTAATAAAGAAACGACTTATAACAATGTAAAGAAAATAAAATAAATTTAATGCACAGATAGCTAAATTTGTAAGTACAAACAAAAATTAATGCAGAAGTCAGGTTTCCTAGAGGACTTGTAAGTAGGCAAAATAATAAACGTTCAAGTCGTCCACATGACTTCAGATGCGACAAAAAAGAACTATCACGACTTTTTCATTATTAAACCGTATATCCGAGCACAACTTATCTAATTTCGTAATTTCTAAAATATTTGTCGAAATATGTATTTTTCATGTAAATCTCCACGAGTTTTGTAAAAAAATCCATGATACCACGTAAGGCAAAGAAGCTCAACACAAATTGCAACACGTGATAAGGGATATATTGTCAAGTGAAAGAAGACTTGACATGCGAGGAGAAAAATATATATATGGCTGGTGATTGCATGCATGAAACGCACTTGATATTGGATACAGCATCACATTTTGTGAAACTCTTATACCTTGAGTCCAAGTTGTTAGTTAAATAATGATATAATTGTAGCTTTGCATATAAACGATTAGAATTGGATACCTTGAGTTCTAGCTATAAATTAAGCCAAGTTTGTAAGTACGTTAAGGCAATCCAATAAGAAAACAAGTGCAAAGAGTAAGAACAGAATGGAAGATTTGTTTCAGAGAGTATTCATGGAAATGATTAAGGCTGAGGAAGCAGGCAAAGGGTCAAACTCATTTAACAATGGGTTCATCCCTCAAAATGGTTCTTCAAACTCATTCAACAACCATGCCACTGGTCCCCAGAGTTTCAGCGGTGCAACCATCAACAGTGGCCAATATGCCGGCAACCGTAACAGGGTTCGCAGATCAAATCACTACGGTGGACGTGTTATTAATAACGGTGGTACTTTCAATGGAAATGGTAATGGGGGATACATCGAGGGTGGCTTTAACTCCTCTACCAATAACTACTACGGCCGTTATTAATTATCTTGTATTTGGTAAACCCTAAACCTAAATCCAACATATGCATCATGATTACTGTGTAATGTGGGAATACCACCAATAAATAACGTTGGGAGCTAAAGCTCTCATGATTACTGTGTAATCTTTTTCTATTAATTCCAACTACTGAATATCATTGTCTTTTTCAAATGATAAAAGTTATTCATATGAGGAGGTCTGGTTTGTGTTGTGTAAATTCTGGCTGTAAATGGGTATGAAGAATTTGTACTTTCAGTTGCTTCCTCTTAATTATCACTTACCTCAGCCACCAACTTACAGATTTAACCTAGGGAATTTGGTGCTCTCTTGGGCAAGACCCTATAATTGCATAACAAAAATTAGTTTGTCATATTTATATAAGTGGTTAACTGCCATCTGAATAAATAAGTATATGTCTAAGTGATTTACCATGTTCATATAAGTGGCTTGTCATGTTTATATAAGTGGGTTAACTGAGTATGACATCTGAATAAATAAGTACATGTCTAAGTGGTTTGCCATGTTTAAATAAGTGGTTTGCCATGTTTATATAAGTGGTTAAGTGAGCATGACATCTGAATAAATAAGTACATGTCTAAGTGGTTTGCCATGTTTTAATAAGTGGTTTGCCATGTTTAAGTAAGTAGTTAACTGACTATGACATATGAATAAATAAGTACAAGTCTAAGTGGTTTACCATGTTCATATAAGTGGTTTGTCATGTTTATATAAGTGGTTAATTGAAGATGACATCTGAAGAAATACGTCTAAGTGGTTTACCATGTTCAAATAAGTGGTCTGCCATGAAAAACCTAACAGGAAATATGGTTAGGTCTGTTGGCCTAAGTGGTTAGCTCAATAATAGTTTCATATACATGGGTTGCAATTTTACATTTGACGAAATTACCATTCCGTATACAACAAAATAAATGCATTCTCTCTCTTTTGCTGGTGGGACCCATGTAATACGTAGGAGTGTCAAATGACCGTTACATGAACAGTGGTGTCACAATATCATTTTCCTATTAGAAAATACCTCTAAAGGAAAACAATGCAATGCAAGAACACATATGTGATGTTATTTTAGCCATAATAAAATCGAAGGCTTTTCGCTTTTCAAATTCGTAGTATTATTCGTTCATCCATTGTGTTCAACTAGTACGTCTTTTTTTTTTTTCACTACCTTTGAGATCTGGTATGGTATGGTCATATCTAATTTGGAGCAAAATTCCTAAATTGGTGTAATTTTTATATGAAATTCCCAAAATGATATATATTTTTATTTATTTTTAGGTATGGGTACATGGTGCATAGGTGACACCTTATCATTGTAAAGAAATTGTACCTTTATTACACCATAAATTTAAGATGAAATGAAATGGTACAATTTTAGTTTACTAAATCACCATTTCAATTAATGAGTTAATTAATTAAAATAGTGAGAGAATATTGTGAAAATACTACATAAGAGATAGACATCTTCTAACTCATTTGTTGATTTTCGTTAATTATGTTTTTGGTTAATGATTTAATGGTTTACTTTATTTCTTTCTTTTCATAAGTTTAGTCTAATAGTATGATGTTGTTTTCTTTTCTTTTTGAATAATTTTCATGTGATGGTTATATGCCTAACATAAGTTTTATTAAAAAAAAGCAATCAGTATGCCTGTGTTGATGATATTGGTCTTGATGATTTTAATATAAAATATTCATTATTACTCATTTATTATATTCAATACACATTGATGACTTGATCATTATATTGTCTTTGCAGGAATACCATCTCATCTCAAAGAAAAGGTGAGAAGGAATCATCTCAATAATTTTAAATGAAGAAAATATATAAGAAAAAGGTACTATCTCGATTAAAAAAAAAGAAGTTTGTGTTTGTAAAATTCATTCGCTTTCGAAAAAAACATTATCACTACCTAAATGAAAAATAAATAAATTCCGTTGAAATCGTTAATGAAGATCACGAAGTGATCCCACAAGTATGACACTGTTATTTATAAACCTAGGGAAGGAATATCAATCTTTGCGACCCCCTTCATTTGTTGGATCTTTTCAATCTTGTAGTTCTAAGACGAGAGTCTTTCCCACTTTTCAAGAATGTAACTAACACAACCAATAATCTTTTCGTAAAAGGATAGTCAAAAAGATCTCGATCAGCAAAGAAACTTCAAACTCAGTTGAAAAGTCTCTTCGTTACTCCTCAAGCCTAGAGGATCAATACGTAAAGATAGTAAAAACTATCAAGCTACCACATAATTAAAAATTTTCTTAACTTTATAGACTCTCAAATAAACCATGAACTTAAAAGAGCCAGTGTATTACTTAAATAATTTTGCATTACTATAAAGATATCATATTAAATTAATTACTTGAACAATATTACATTAGTAAGTAGTAGATAAAATTTCATTAAAATATTATAAATCAGTTGACATTTACTAGGTACACACGGTTACTATTACTCATTCATTATACTCAATACGTATTGATGACTGAAGCGTTACACCGTCTCTGTAAAAAGACTACCTCGTCTCGACAAAAGAAGTGAGGATAATTTTAAACGAAGAAAATATACACGAAGAAGGCATTATCCCATTAAAAAAACAACAAAGAGTTCGCCCTAGTATGATTTTTCGGTCTTGATAAAAACATTATTATTACCTAAATGAAAACAAATCAATTCCATTCGAATTATTAATGAAGATCACGTTCCATAATACTGAATAATTTTATTTTGATCATACCTTATATATACACACACGCTTAATGCTCTTAACTGAATAGAGGTTGGTGCTTGGGTTTAGGTGGGAGAATAAATTTTTGACTTTTATTCCAATTCTATGCTTGGCCACCTTTCCACATTTTATGGTCTCACAGAGTAAGAATTGAATGCATAAAGCTACCACAAATTCTATAATTTTAGTAAACATTATTGAACCGCCTAAGGGTAGAGGGTGCTAGTTGTGTGACCATTAAAGAGGACCAAACAAAGTCAGATATTTAATTAATTTCCCTCAACACACTTCTCTCTCTCTTCTCTTTTTATATATGTTGCTTCAATTCATGAACTGAACTCAACAATAAAACTTGTTCCGACACACACTACCACTCCTCCTAAACAAAGTTTTTTCTTGCTTGTTTGAAGGAATGGAAGCATTTGATGAGGGAGAGATTGAGGAGCCAGTGAGTCCAACAGGGCAATACTTGACAAGCTCTTCACTCAGTGTATACGTTCTTGCTGTCTTGGAAACTGAGATTCCCATTGATGACTCTCAAACTGTGCCACTTCTTCAGAATCTCTTCCTTCCCATTAACTCACGTTTCTCCTCCATCATGGTAACCATCTCCACTCTCATCCACCAATTGCATTTGTTTGGATAAAAACTTTTCAATGAATCTCTATAAGCTAGTGAGTAATCTACCCTTTTTTCTGTAAAATAAATTATTTTATATAAAAAAAATATCAATTTGTTTCTCTTATATATGTTTTAAGAAAGGAAAATACTAATTTAACCTCACGGTTTATAATATACTTCCATTTAATACTGTTTCTTACTAATAAAATATTATATATTAATAAAATAATAATATATATTAATGTTAAATGAGAATGAATGATTGTTCATAATATATTTTTATTTGATATTATTTCTTATTAATAAAATATTATATATTAATGTTAAATGAAAGTGGAGGATGAATAATACTGTCAAAGTATATCTCATTTTTTAATACATTTAATGTATTATTGTAGATTAAACACATATTTTTTCATGCGAAATATATTTTAAATAAAAAATATTTTGTGGAGAATTGCCTCCATTTATGATAACATGTGTTTCTGTCACTGCCAACAGTGGCTTCGAAGTTTGAATTTTAGATCCAGAATAAGCTGTTTCAGCTCTCACCACTGTGTTGACAAAGTTAATTTTTCCAATAAGTGCAAAAAAGTGGAAAATAATGTGTTTTTCCTTTTGCAATTTAGTTAATCTAAAATTAAAACAAAATAAAAATAAAAAGTAATAGAAGGAATTTTTATAACGTAATACACAAGTTAATTTAAATTTATAAGAAAATATAATTATTTTATTTTCTTAGTTTGTACTCATAAATGCTTTTGTGTTGGGAATTACTCTAAAAGTGCCTTTAGAAATTCTTCCTTTAAAGCCTTTAATGCAATGCATACATATAGCATCTGCATAATTGGCCCTGCATGACTCTACCTTCAATGAGTCTCATAAATTACGACACTAAATTGAGCTGTGTTACCCACTACCCACTTCTCCTGCCCATTCTTTAACCAACATGCCTCTAATTACACTGCCCAAAAGCCCAAGTAATAGATGAATATCACCAACCTCTGTATTCATCCACACATAGGGAATAGAGGGTCACCACTTGTTGTTTCCTATATGTAGCAGATTATCATTGGTTGGTAATGTATTCAGAGAAACAAAATAAAGTGTGTAAAGAAGATGAAAAAAATAATTAGTTGCACACACATACCCTGACAAAAACTAAGCAGTATATATTACATCCATTATTTCATTTTATCAATACTTTTAATCAAATTAAAAGAAAGTGTAATGTTTGAGCTGTATAGATCATATGCATGCACTGCCTTTTTTGTACACACATCTATAAAATATGAATCATTAGTTAGGCATGCATTGTATGTACCCTTTGGCTATTATGCCTCCAAAGTAAAAAAAAAAACTGATTATGGATTTGAACAATAGATTAAGGACAAAAATGGAGAAAAAAAGTGGAAGAAAGTTGAAGTGAAGCTTGTGGATCATATCAAAGTTCCTACATTTCAAAGTGGCAATAACTCTTCCAACTTCTTATACGATGAGTATCTTGATGAGTACATGTCCACAATAGCTGTGGAACACTTGCCACAACATAGACCCTTATGGGAACTTCACATTGTGAAGTACCCTACAAGCAAAGCCATGGGAACCTTGGTGTTCAAACTCCACCATGCCCTAGGGGATGGTTTCTCTCTAATGGGTGCCCTTCTTTCATGCATGGAAAGAGCTGACAAAGCCTCTCTCCCCTTCACACTCCCATCAAACCAAAGACCCAAATCGCCAATTTCCAACACGAAAGTGGTGTTCAAGAGATTACCCTCCATTTTGTTTCGCACTATTTCGGAATTTGGATGGAGTTTGTTGAAGAGTAAGTTGGTTGAAGATGATCAAACACCAATTAGATCTTGTGCTGAAGACACCAAGACAAGGCATATTACCATCTCGGATGTTTCTTTCTCCTTGGATCTCGTCAAGGAAGTCAAATCTAAACTTGGAGTGGTAGGTCAAATCTCTCTCAAATTATAATCTCTCTACTCTTTGATATAAGGATAAATTTCACTTCGTTCCATATTTTTCTTAACTTAACTATACCTTTTAAATTGTTTTAGGACTTAATTATATTTTTGTTTCATTTTTAATCCCTTGACCCTTATCCTTTTTTTTTTGTTTCATTTACGTACTATAGTAGACTTTGGTTTTTCTTAACTTTAGCAAATTTGCCCCCTAATTTAATTGTCAAATTATGATTTTTTATTAATTTGATATTCAATATTTAATGATAATATATATTGATGTGACATTACTCATTCATGTCCATGTATCTTACAAATATAAAATGTCAAGATAACAAATGAAGTAGATTGAAAATTAAAATATAAATTTATAAAAAATAGGAAAACCGAATTGGAGATACGATAAAGATATTAGAGCGTGTTTTTTAAGTAACCATGTCATTGCATAATATGAAATAGTTTTGTTGATGCCTAACTATCTTTAGCAGGTCTATTATCTTCTATTTATAACATTTACACATGAAATACTGTTTGAAGGATCAATATCTATACTATTGAACCAATAATTTTCCGGTCACTAAAGTGTGGTACTTAAACTTCTTAATCATAAGTCATAAAAGCCTTAATGACAATTTTAATGATTATGATACTTTTGTTTTGTTTTTCTTAAAGCTAACTTCCGTGGCAAAAAAAGTAGGTAGATAAAAAAAAAAAAACTCAAATTAAAAGGAATACCTTAATTACTTTGGATCTTGGTTTTATAATTTTTATACCAACAATAAAGAATAAATTAATAAAAAAAACATAAAAGAGGTACTTCAAAATAATTAGATAAGATGCTCAATGTGATGAATGGGAAACACCAACACATCATTTCTAAAAACAAAACATTGCCACATGCCTATGTGAATTATATTATCCACATTATTATCCCTTTACAAATATAGTGCAAAAAGCCAAAAAGTACCCTACTATGAAATAGATCTGCCTCCTAAAAGCTCATATGAACCCCTTCTCAAAATAATTCAAACATTCTAAATGCTATCTTGTTCTTATTATACAAACAGTAAATACTAGACTATTGAAAAATAAACCAAAAAGTAGAACATAGAAAAAGTAAAAGAAAAGTAATACAATCCATCTTTAGTTGATGTCTCAAGAAAGCAAATACTACATTAAATGACAATCTTAATAAACGAAAATTCTGTAACTATCATCATCCCAACTTAGAAAGTAAAAGAAAATACAAATAAATAAACAAAAAAGTTTAGTCTCATCCAAGATAATCTTTCACCGCTTAATTTTATCTCCTTTGAATTTAGAGAGCATTCCATCTTATACTATCTTAATGGTTAGTTAATTTTCTTGGTTTTGGTGTTATACCACTTGAGCACAGAGCATAAATGATGTCCTTGCTGGGGTAATCTTCTTTGGCATTCGGCTATACATGCAAGAAATCAGCCTGAAATCAAGCCAGGCCCAGTCCACAGCACTGGTGTTGTTGAACACCAGAAACATTGAAGGCTACAAGTCTATCAAGGAGATGGTGGAGAAAACCAATAGCAGTTCTGCATGGGGAAACCAATATGCCTTTTTGCATGTTCCAATTCCAGAGCTCAGTGATTCCAAATATGCAAACCCTCTTGAGTTTATTTGGGAAGCCCATAAAGAGATGACAAAAAAGAAAAATTCTTTGGCCACTCCTCTCACTGGCATGCTTCTGGATATGCTCAGAAAACTCAGAGGGCCTGAGGTAGGTAGCTATGCTTGATTAAATGCAAAGTCTAGGAGATCACACTCTTGTCATGCTAATAAATAACACACTTCTATTTTTCATATACATTTTAAGTATTTTTGATTCATTTGACAGATGCTAGTTTGACACAACTATTTATTTATATTTCTATTATTTGATATAACTATTTATTTATATTTTTAATATTTGACACTGCATTTTATTAATAAAATAATAATATATATTAATATTAAATAGTATAATGATGAATAATAGTATTAAAATATTTCTGTTTTTTAATTCAGAATCAGATTAAAACTTTACTTATTTCACTGACCTGTATTAGTATTTTGATAAAAATCTTTACTGTATAATGAAAACAATATTAGTTACATTTTTTTGACACAACCTTTTCAAATTTCAGTTCTACCTAGAAAACATTCTCACAAATACTTAAACTGCATCTATTTGTTAATGTTAATTAAATGTTTCTAGTAATGAAAAATGTATTTAAATCTTTGGGATAGTTAGTGTAGCTTAATCAATCTCTAGTTTCAATCATAATTATTTTTTCTTTGTTTTCAGGCTGCAGCTAAATACTTGTACTCTACCTTAAGAAACTCGAGCACAACAATCTCAAACATGATTGGACCAGTGGAGCAAATGGCTGTGGCTAATATTCCAATCAGAGGATTTTACTTCATGGTGGCTGGTTCACCTGAGGTATGTCTGTGTCTTCTTGCATTCCATCATGAAATTGTACTGTGCTTGATCTGTTGCAGTTTTTCCACACAAACCCTACTTTTTCACCAAAAAACATGCATGTGGTGTTGCCAGGCACCCTTCGCTTTCTACATTAACCAGCTTTATGACTAAAAGATTTTTGCAATTATGAATTCTTTGTGGAGTGATGTTTTGTGGGTTGTGTTAGGTTGCACCATCAATGCATGTCAACTAATAACATAGCCCTAGCCACCACATATTAATTAAAAGAATATGTCAAATTTAATGACTTACTGAAATAATCTTTCTGTCTCTTTTTAATTATCATTTAATGTTTAGTATAATATTTATTACAAAATAGAAATTCCTAAAACTATTTACTAAGACATATTTTTATATTTCTTGATTTCATTATCTCATCTCATTTCAAAAATAAAAATTTATGAAACTTTTGTTTCATGTCATCCCTATGAATAACGGGTACACGCGTATCTATATCATATTATTTCGAATATTAATTAAATAAATTATAAAAAATACAACAAATTAAAAATAATATTAATGTTAAAAAGGTATCATTTTTTCAGGTTAAATATCAAGAAAAAATTATAACTGTGTAAATATCATACAAATAATAATTAAATAAAGATTAAATAATTATAGAAAAGAGTAAAAATGATTTGTTTTGATAAAATTGAGGATTGTATTTTTTAAAATGCAATATACCATTTAAATGAAATCACAAAAAGAAAAAAATGTGTAATATTTAGATGTGAATAAATTTTATGAACATTGATTAGATAGAATAGTTAAAAGTATGAATTTTCTTTCAGCGAACAAAATTAAGAGTAAAGAGATGTTATCAAAGATGGGTAAACATAATTGAATATTTGAAAATGAGAGTCAAACTTTCTTATATAAAATAATAAATGATAAATCAAAATAAAAATATTCAAATATAAGCATAGAAACTATTATATTCAATAAAATTGAAGGTTACGTTTCTTGAAATGTAATATACTATTTAAATAAAATCACACAAATAAAAAAATTGTGTAGTTATGATTGTGATAAGAGAGAAAATATCTTAAGAATTTAAGTAAACTATGTAAATTTTAAATAAGTTGAATAGTTAAATAAAAATAAAAAAGAATTATGTAGTGAAAGAAAAAAATAATTATTATAATTAATGACAAAAAATAATAAATACAAGTTTTTAAAAATATATAATGAATTATGAATATTTTAATAATTTAAAATAATAGTAAGTATTGAAATAAGTATAAAAGTAGTAACAGAGATGAAACAAATATATACATACATATTTTCATAAAAACAAAAATAATAAAAAAATATAATATTTAAAGATAAATCAAAAACCACAAAATTGGTTCAGCTGAGAGCTTAGTTCTGGTAATAAAATGAATCAAAATTGAAAATTAAAGATTTACATTAAGTCTTTTAATTAGTATACATCGAAAGTGATTTTTTTTTCACTGTCAATTATTATTGATATCATTAAAAAGGATTTACCTATCAATACATGAAATGTTTTAATATTTTTTTTACTCGGTGCTAGTTGCTATCATATTTGTTTTATTCTCTAAAAGAAAACATTTGACTGTTGCAGAGTCTGACCATGACGATCATGAGTTACATGGGAAAGATAAGAATTGCATTTGGAGTAGAGAAAGACTTCATCGACAAGCAACTATTCAAGTCGTCTTTGGAAAATTCTCTTGAGATGGTAACAGAAGCAGCAAGACAGATTAAGGCATAAAATCAAATATGGAACATATGCATGCATCTACTACCCCTATATTCTTGTTCATATTTAACTTTTACTTTATTTATTTATTTATTTGTGTTGTAATGATTCGGTAATAGGATTTTGATTATGTGTGTGAAATGTATTTTTATTGAACTGGCATGTGTATGTTTATTCGGCAAATCCTAAGCATACTTTCAAAAGTATGATCGAAAAATATTTTGTTTCATTTTTAATTACTGCAGCTAATTGGAAATGAGTTTTTACCACAATTTAGTCTTAATATGTAATTTTCTTTTTTTCAACTACGTTATTAATATACAGTATTGATGGCCAACATCAGTCCTAAAGCCTAGCTAACAACTTCTTCCAAATTAAAATAGAAGAAAAGGAAAACTATTGGTTTTATTTTAATTTTGAATTGATTTAAGTTTAAGTTTATAAATTTAAAATGTTTCAATCTCAAATTTGTTTTTCGTTAACGTATGATAAAGTAAAATTGTTTTTTTTTTAATATAAAACTCATATTAAGTCTAGAGCCATTATATAAAATTTATAAAAAAAAATGAAAAATAAATTATTACATAAAAAAATAAAAGCAAACTATCAAACCGATCAACAATATGAAAAAACAAAATAATAAAATTAAGGAAAACCAACAAGGGAGTCAGATTTATTTTTTGTGTTAAAATAATAAAAAATAGAAAATCAAAACTGAGGTGCACAAACTTTTCCATCTTTTTTTTTTATTTGTAGTAGTCATTCTATCATGTTTTTTTAACAACCTAGAAAGTATCCTTCCTCTATCTTCCAGGCTTCCTATAAGTTAGAATATATCTTTCTAACTCATTTGAATCACTATGGGACCCTTACTCCACGCTATCAACAAAGTATTTAAAAACCAACTTACACTCTTCATTAAACTTAGAAGAAAGAGCTTAAGTAACTTGCACCCACAAGACATGAACCAACAATAGTTAAATGTAAACTAAAAAGACTAAAATGAAATCTTTGGACTTCTAAACCAGTAGCCAACGTGGCATCAAGATTAATGTAACATCTTGAAAATTTCTAATACTTTCAGATACAATGTTATTCAAAAATTTTAATATATATTTATAAAATATCTTGTTAAAACACTCTTTGCAAATTATATCAAGATAAGTAGACATTCAATATAGAAGATAAAACTAAGTAATGATATGTTATTGGTTCAAGAAAGATTTGAAGTTCCAAAACCAATAAGAATGAATTCAAATCAATTGTAAAATCATAAGCATCAAATAACTCTATTACACTATTTCAACTATCTTCTAACATGAAGAAACAGGTCATACAAAAAGATAATAGCCATATTGTCTGGTCTGTTATAAGATGAAATTGTCTAGTCTATAATGTGTTGAATTTATCTACAAGATCAACTGTCTTATTATCCAGTCTGGGGATCGTTTATTGTCTAGTAGTTAGATATTGAATTCTTCTATCTTGTCATATGTTTGAGATGTCTATTGTTACTTTTTCATTATGATCTTCTACTATTAAACCAAGGAATCATCTAAGGTTTCTTTCTTGGTAGTATCATCTAGTCCACTTTAATAATTGTGACATCTATTACGAACGATATCATCTAACACTTTTAGTCTAATAAAGTCTTTGAGTATAATCACAGGGTTACCTAGTGTGATGAGTGTGATCATATAGAGATAATCTCTTATCAAAGGATCATCTAGTTGTTTCATCTGATAATATGTTATGTTATGACCATGAGATAGTCTAGTATAATTGTCTATTGTATAAAAATGATCGTTTAGTTCACCTTATTTTTGTAAACATCTACTATGTGTCACAACTAAATACTTCATCTGATGAGGCTCTCTATATACTATAAGATTATTTTCTAGTCTTTTATTGATAAATCATTTGTCATATTGGTTCGTTATCATGTTAAAATGGAATAACCTATTAGGTAAAAGTCATAAACAATTTAATATTTTTTTAAAGCATATATTTGCCTTGTAAAAATTTGTTTCACTGAGATAACTTTGTCTAGTTTCTTTTAAATAAGAGGAGAATCAAGTGAAGAACAAAAACAATTTTTGAAATAGTTATAAATACTTTAATATAATATATTTGTACAATTAACAATTCGAATAAACTAAAGATTTACCTATCAAATCGAATCTTTTGTGGATATTTTTGTAAGGAAATAAAATTAATTTATAATGAGTAAAATATATAGGATAAGTTTAAAAGCAAGAATATCTTCAAGTGATATCCTAGAAAATAGCTTCAGAATACAAGCTAATCTAAAATTTAGTTCTAAAGATAAATAAGATAACACATGACTATTTTTTTTAAAATATAAGTTTAAATAAATAGAAAAATCAATTATTTAGTTTTTACTTTTATAACAACTACCAACTCTCTCTCTCAGAAGATATTCTGTTTTATTTTAATAAAAACTACCAACTCTCTCTAAAAAAGTTGTTCTTCCCTTTTTCTTTTTCTTCTCTCTAACATTCCATATTCCTTCCTTATCAAACTGACGATCAGAGGTCACCCCTAGATTCTTGGTGTTGAGTAGAGCAAGAGTGTCCAATCAGGTTCTTGAATAGAGTTAGGTTCCCTGTAATTTTAGGTTTTTTAGAACTCCTTTGAGTATCTCTACTCTATAGAGGTAAGGGAAGTTAATTTGAATGCTTTTAGTATATATGTGTTTACTTGTTTTGTGAATTCGGATAAGGGAAGCTAGTTTGAATGTTTTTAATAGATATTATAATTACTTGTTTTGTACATTTGGGGACAAGGGAAGCTAGTTTTATGTTTTTATAGATATTGTAATTACTTGTCTTGTGAATTTGGGTAAGGGAAGCTAGTTTGATCATTTTTAATATATATTGTAATTAATTTTTTTTATATGAATTGGATGACTTTGCATGAAATTGAATGAGTGTTTATGTATTGTATGATGTAATATCAATGTTTGTGAATGATGTAGTGTATGATCGAGACATACCCATGTTAAGATCCTATCCTGACTCTACTAGTCACTGGAATCATAAATGAAGATGGCTAGGTGGTGAGAGTCAAAGGAGGTTCATATGATTGCGCCACGGTGTGAAAAAGAACCGATTGGACCAGATCATATGGATTAATAGATTCATATGACTGTGCTACAATGTGAAAAAGAACTAGTCAGACCAGATCATGTGGGTTAAAGGATTCATATGATTACGCTACGGTGTGAAAAAGAACCGATTAGACCAGATTATGTGGGTTAAAGGATTCATATGACTACGCTACATTGTGAAAAAGAACCGGTTATATCAGATCATATGGATTAAGCTTATATTACTGTGCTACGGTGTGAAAAAGAACCGGTTAGACCAGATCATATGGATTGATAGGTTAAAATGATTGCGCTATAGTGTGAAAAGAAACCGATTAGACCGCATCATATGGATTAATCATGTCACATGAGTGTGATGTGTTAATGATAATGTGATGTATGAGATGAATTATGAAAGCTTGATTTGTTGGAGTTTGGTTGAGATAGAAATTTAATTTATGAAAATACATTTTTTTAAACTCTCTAGCTTACCCTTCCTTTTGTGTGGTGTTTGTTTTGTTTTTAAATCTGCGATGATCATATATTACATGTGAGCAAAGGATTTGGCAAGTGGTGTGAATCCTCAAGAACTGATAGCGATATTTTATTTTATTTTACTTTATAATTATAACAAGATATTTTTATTAAATCCTCTTGGGAAAAGTTTATTTTCATACTATAATGAATGTAAGGATATTTATATTTAGGCATATTATAAATTTTTTGTACGATATAGTTGCTATTATATGAAAATATGAGATCTTACATTTAATGGTAGGACAAACTTGATAAAAGCTCATCATTTGACATTGCCACATCGGAATATTATTACAGTAATTATACCTTCTTTGTAATTACAATATGAAGTTAAACATGAAATCAAATTAAATAGTAACTAGGTCACTAATACCAACTAGAAATAACAATTACAATGTTCTATATAAATAGAAAACTCAAGTTATACTTTCGGTGCAAGAAAAAATTGAAAAGACTAAAAAGAAAAAGAAGAAGATTTTTTTCTCAATTTTGAAAGGTATGGGAAAGGAGATATAAATACATATGTTATCTATTTTCTTATTTTTAGTGAGGTAGCCCTAAGTCTCACCTCTTTCGAAATTATATCACTGATGTAGTTTGTGCCTCTTGTACGCCTCTTAGGAGAGTGATCATGAGTTCCTCCTTAAATCAAGGAACTACATCCTAGATTTAAAGGATTACCCGTGTGTTTTTCTTAATTTCAAGGAACTACTATGTGCTAAACTATATTAGAAGCTAAAAAAAGAGATTAAGTGAGTTCGTTCTAGATAAGTGATCTTAAGAGTTATAAATTTGCTCTTCTTTTCCCTTAAAGCAATTAGTGTATCTATAAAAGGAGGTTTTTCCCACTTGTAAAATCACTTTGAAGAATTAATAAAAGGAGGTTTTTCCCACTATGAGGTTTTTCACTCATACTTTGGGATTTATCACAAGGATGACATATTTTTCTCGATTTTTATGTCTTAATCCATTTTTATACCATTTTGCAACTTGTTCTTGTTCTTCTATATTTTCTTGAGTTGTCGCAACATTGACCATTGTGTTTTCTACTTTTGCCATTTCCATGGGTTCTTTCATGGGTTTTTGAGTTTTCTACCCCACCTCGAGTTGATCAAGATTGTTCCAACCATCTAAGGTTCTCATGAAGTGGCATCAGAGCTAGAAGATCAGTCCATGCAAAGGCATTGTTCATCCCATTCCAAGTAATTGTTCTTTAAGAATGGGTATGAAACCCATTTCTATTTGGATGTGATATGTTTTTCTAGTTTCTTTCTTTGGTTGAATCATTATAAACATGTTAAGGACTTGTTGCTTTGTTTGTTTCAAATTTTAATATGCTCATCAACAAATTGTGTCCATAGCTTTTATTTTTGGCAAAAAATTTATTTAGAAAATGGCTATGATTTTGATGTTTGGTTGATCTAGTATGTGTCTTGCTTATGTTGTTTTGAGTTTCCATTTTGTTATTTAATTTTCTAGAGTTTATAAGTTTTAGAATTCATTTTGAAATATTTTTTTAAATGAATATATTTTAGGAAGATTTCAGATCCATAATTAATCATTAGATGAAGGTATTGTAATTACATTTTTTATTGGGAAATAAATCATTTAAAAAACAAATTAGTGTATGCGTTGGAATTCTCAGAAAAACAGAAACATATAAGTGCTTGAAACACAACAAAAGTTCCAAAAAAAAATCAAAATAAAGAAAAAATAAAAAACTATATGAGTTAGCACATGTCTCCTAAAAACATTTTTTTGAATATTTTATCATCGATTCTCCTTTTGAATTATCAAATTGTATAACCAGAGGGTTTTGTCTTCTATAATGTGTATGTTTTAAGAACCTTCTGTTATAAGTTCTAGCATAATGCAATAGGTAAAATTGTTTCTGAAATTGTCATCCCAAATGTTTCTTTATAAATATGATATTTATGATTTTTAGTTGTTTTTATAAAATAAAAAAATAATTTGTTAAGCAACTTCGATGTATGTATATTCAAATTTTCGTTTATACTTTGTTTTGCTTATTATTCTACGACTTGGGAAGGTCTTGTTTGTTTTATTTTTTCACAAAGACAACTTGTTTCTATATTTACTTTTCAATTTTTGTAAAAGGAAACAATACCCCAACGACAATAAAAATTGATCCTATGATGCGTAAATGTTTAGTCTAAAAATAAGAAGCAAATTAAAATAAATAGATTGTTTACTTATATTTTATCTCACCTAATTAAATCATTTCAAATAACACAAACTTCAAATCATATTTAAAAAATCACAATGAGATCTAAAAACTAATTCAAGTCAATGTTCACAAATTGAAGAGTCGACTATTTCTAAGATTCAAGAACGAACACTAACACTTATTCGTAGGTAAATTTCCTTAAACAACTAAAGTGTAAACACGAAAAAAGTCACAATATTGATCACAATTTTATATTTTTATTACATAATCGGTTATATTCACAAAGGACATTAAGTCATGATACAATACAAAATTTTATTACAATGTGATACAAATATAGGTTGTTTTTTACAGTTTCGACATAGACATAGCGGAGATTGCAAAGGAGAAGTACAACATGAAATTGACAGGAGAAAATTCTAATAATTAGTCATAAGCCACTTGGGTGTAAATAAGGAAAAATAATTAACTATTTTGTCATTGGAAGAAGAATTTCTTTATAAACTATCAACTGGCATATGCCATTATCTACGTTGACATCAAGCTTGTCAATCAAGTGGGTTCTTAAGTCAAACCAAGCTAGTTTTCCATCATATGTTTTGAAGAATATATTACTCGTATTCCATGTTCCAATAGGAAATGAAAGGCCAGGTAAGGGTCCAATAGTATAGAGTTTAGTCTATGTTTCCTTCTTACCGATTTCACCCAAAATTGATATGTAAAAAGTAGTTGTCTGATGATAGCTTGATATCAAAGCAATTCTCCCATTTAAGAGAAATAAGTGTCTCCTCACCAAATAAAAATTAAAATTATCATATAGTTCTAAAGGTATATCTAAGGGTATGAGAGTCGTATAACATTCCTCATTACTTAAGTCAAATGATACCAAATATTTTTCTTGAGTGTCACTAAAATGATCCAACCAATGACATATCCCCTCGAAGTAGAATCTATCATGATAACCATAGCATATAGGAACATCTATATCAAGTTTCCTCCAAGAATTACTTTTGAGGCTATAGATCTCCCATTCCTCTCTAGCATCCCATTCTTCATAATCCAATTCTTCCTCCACATCTTCCGGCGGAAAAGAATATACATGTCTAATTACCTTATAATCATCTCTAGAGCAATCATAGCCAAATCCTTGATGTACAAACATAATATCAACATTATCTGGTGCATACTCAATTGGACTGGGAGGAATGACCTTAAATTCAGTTGTGCATGGATTCCATAAATACACTAATTTTTTTAGGTAGAGGCAAATAATTCCATTAATGCTTGAACTACCTAAAATATAACATACATCACGGTTATTCTCTATAAGTTGATTCCGCCAGTTTAATTCTTCCATGTTTTGAAACCTCTTACCATAAACTGAAAATAAGGAAGACTTATAATTACTCTTTTCAGTGAGGCGTAGAAGGAGAGATGTATCGTCATAGTAAGAATGCGGATTAGATAGGAAATTAATGTGAAAGAGGTTCATGAAAGTAGAATTTCCAAACAAGAAAGCCCATGATTTGTGTAGGCATCCAAATCTCTTAAGAGATTTCAAAGGCAGTTTGGAAAGAATGGAGAATGCAAGACCATTTGGTAAGTGATTTCCGAGCTTTTGAGCAACAAATTTATTGTGCATCTCTTGGTTATCAAACCAAATGTTAATGAGTTGCCAATGGTCTTTGTTGTTCTCATTGCAAAGATAAATGGGATGGGCAATGAGCTGGCAATGTTTGCTAATGAGATTCTTTATGGTAGTCTCTTGCAAGTACTGCAACTGTTTAAGAACAGAAAGTGAATAAAATAAATGACATAAAATATGGGAATGACTTAGTTTGTGTACCTGATCATCGTTAAGGAAGAGGGTTCTTTGGTCATGCCAATACCATTGTCGATGATAGAAAGTGTTTTGTTAACCTTGTAAGGGATTAATCTGATAATTAATTCATCATCTAAAATGCTCTTGTTCTTGAGCCTTTTCGATTGAATTTTATGCAAAGCCTATTCATAATAATAATCGCTAATGATAAAAAAAGTGAAACATACAAAAAAAAGAAAAATCAAATTTGATCGACAACTTACGTTAGAAGCATTGTTGATAAGTTCGCGAAAGAAGATTTCATTATTAGAATAGAAAGTATTTTTCATCAAACTCAACTTCTCGCTTATTTTACCCTTCAATACCAGCTTCTCTTCATTTGCCATTGCAATTGCTTTAAAATAATAACAAACCAGATGAAATCAATTCAATCAAACAAAACAACTAATAACCATAAATTTATATTTTGTTAACCACAACCACCCAATGCAACCACTTAATACAAAATTAACATCAACATTTGCTTTCAAATAATTAATTAATTTTTAAATTTAATAAATAAATTAATTTTTAAAATTATCAATCAATGTAATCATTATCCACTTTATTATTAATTAACTTTTGTTAAATTTTTCGATTTTTTCCTTTCAATTATTAATTAAGTCACTATTTCATATTGAAGCTTTGTATTTAATTTGCTTTATTATAAATGATATTATTGGAAATAAATTACAGATATAGCACTAAGAGTAAAATTAATAAATAGCGAAAGAAATACTAATAAAAAAATTAATATGAAATAAGAAAAGCAAAATATTTTGCAATTTAAAGATTTTCAAACGTACATAACGTTAAATTTATAATTATATTAATTAAACTATTATAAAATTCTATTAGATCCTTGATGCACCAATAGTGATTTTTATTTTCCAGCATGCAGCGCAGATCTATGTGGGCACAACACACATATGGTGCGCTTCTCTCCAATGTGTCTCCCATCTATATTGGGCATAATTAACCACATCCCCATAGTGCACATCAAAACTATTATTATAAATATTTAACCTATTTTCAATCCAATTTAGTTCTAAAATATACATCAATGATATGTTTAAAAACTCTAAAATTCTAATGAACACAATTTATATAATTAAATAGGATTTTAAAATTCTAAAAACTCTGATTAATTATATGAATAGGATCCTAAGATCTTAAGCAAACAACACAATTACATTAGAACCAAGCACAACACTCCAATCACAAACAATAAAGTCTTATTAAAGCTAAGGCTCTCTCTCTAGCTATAATTTTTATAAATATCCATACTATTACCTCTTATTTCAACTCGGATAAATTATTATTGCAAGAGTCATTCTTGAAATCCCTCATGTGAATAAGTTTATAATAAAAAAAAAACCAACATCTATTTATACACTTAGCAGTGACTTGAAGTTGGACTTTTAAATATCAAGTTGAAACCAATGCTAATCTTTTTCTTAAGGAGAAATGGAGATATATAACTCAATTGGAGTGAATTAGTATAAAATATCATTATTATAAAATCTCCATTATTTCATTGTTTTTTCTTTTCCATGTTTATGTGTGTTTGTTATCATTTTTACTAGTATTCTCAATAAAACTATAAAATATTTTCTCAATTAGTAGACAATCCCCTATTTCATCTACCAACAATGTCTTTCTGTATAAATTTTTATATGGGATTTTAAAGCTATTCAACCCCCTCTTTGCAGAACAAGAGGACAACTCCAAATTTGAAATGGATAATGAAATACAAGTTGTCAGCAAGCCTCCTGAATTCAAAAGAAGGTCACAATAATAAGCAAGTTGTTACACTATCTGCCAAAGTCACCATCATAATAGACGGTGATAACACTTAGTCATATAGCATGGTATTTGCATTGCTAAGGAAACACAAAAGATCTCAATCCATTAACATTGTTATGCTAGACTCTTCCACCCATAAAGATGACTGAACCAACATCTAACTTACCTGAAAATACTAACACTTTTGCACCAAAATCGTCTACTCTACCCTAAATAGAACTAGAACATTCAACCTCAACAGAGAATAAGCTACAACACTTAAATTCCATAACCTCTGAACAAGTTGCTTAACAGATAGATAGTCCACCACTTCAACTAAACCTGAACCCCCTACTTTGTTAAGACACTGGATGGTTCAAAACCAACTATATGATCCAATACCTTTTAGACGGTCTCTTGAAATGCGAGATTATGAGTTTTGATGATAACAAACACTATAAGACTAGTTAAAGGATATAATAAAGTTCACTTGTGTGCAGAAACCAAAGAATTAAATTGTAAGCAATATCTAGACCGTGCAAAGATCAATGCACAAGATGATATATTGATGGAGATGTACTGGATGATACCATCAGGATACTTTGGACATATAATCTCAACATAATGGATAAACCAACAGTGCAAGGTCACACCAAACGTGATAAACCTCTAAGGCCATGGTTGAGTGTGAATCTTCAACCTGTAAATGCATGGAGAATTGGCAGCAAAGAAAAGAGCAATTCAATACATGGAAGACAATGTGTTTCAATAGAGGAAAGTGCTATGGAAATGGAGAGGAAGAGAAGAGAGGTTAGACCAACTCTTCAAAGAATTCTAAGCTAAGCAAGATAGGCTAACCTAGAGAGGAGCTCAAACAAGTGGGGTTGAAAAATATACAATACTTCACTAATTTCATTCAAGCTAAATTTTGAGAGTTGAATATATAAATTTATAGCCTCCCAAGTCATCCAACTTAGAGCCAAAAGTGAGTGGAAAATTCAAATTTGAAATTCCTAGATGTAGAGCAACCAATGGTCATGTGACACTTGTCAAGTGATCAATGGAAGGGGGTGGCAATGGTCGATCTTGTGCCATGTATCAACTCACACTTAAATCATTGAGGACATGCACAAAGTTTGAGGGTGGACGTTCCATGCTTGCTCTTGATGTCCTTAGGTTCCTAGGGTTTCAAATGGGCTTAAATGAAGTCCAATTTGAAGCTCTAGGTGACTATGTGCATTATTTTTACTCCTACTGTGGGTCCATAATACAAATCCCAAAAGAAATATGTCAAGGTTCAAAACCTATCCCAAAAACAAATATTAAACTACACTGCTATTTACAAAGATGTGACCCATGTTGATAAGAGCTTTACTCTGTAGAATAAATCAAGATACAGAGCAAGGAATAAATCACAATACCATCAAAGAGAGTGACACAACAAAAAGAAACAAAAACATAAACAACCAAATGGATAACTTAATATCTCCTCAACGAATCCTGGAAAAGAAAGGAATAAACAACATCCAACACAGAAAGGGCAAAGAAGCATGATATCTGTGAACATCGTTCGAGCAATTCAAAGCATAGCAAGAAAATCAATTAGCTAAAGAGGTGATCAAAATCAACAGAATCTCACAAGGTGCACTGTATTACTGTATCTCTCAAGTGTCTAGGTTACTGTATATATATACTCTCAAGGCACTAATGAAAGATAAGCAACAATTAGACTTGGCAAGCTTCTAAAATCAACACCCAATGCACACACATATAAAGATTATAAGGTCTTTTAGGATTGTAATGGGGCTAAGGACAAGGTAGGGGTAAAATATGGAATAACTACCTAAAACCAGAGGAATTAGAGGAGCAATGGGGAATAAGTCAAAAAATAAGCATAAGAAATAAACTCAATAATCTCCACTAAACTTTTAAACGCAATCATCTACCTTTTGCCTCAACATTATTTCTTTTTTTTCTCATTTTTTTCAATTTCTTTTAAATTTTTTCCCTTTTTTTTCTTTTCGTTTGTTTTCATTTTTTTTTGTTTTTTTTTGTTTTTTTTTACGAAAATAGAAACAATATATATGAACAAACAATATAAAAACCCTAAACCAATTAGCCAGAAGCATCATCCAATGAAGCACACACAGCTCCACACTTATTCAAGAATTTATTTCCAAAACAATTCCAAAGTTCCAAAATTCCCTAAGGTTAAGGTAATCATTGTTTTGCACTTAATGCTTGTAATGAGCTTTAAAAAAATAGAAAAAAAAAAAGAATGTAGGCTCAACGTGGGTCATCAAAGGAAATAATACAAGGTATACTTATTTGGCTAGAGGCTATTCAGAACAAAAATGCCTTAATCATCTCAAAACATGTGTGTGAACCGAGTTGTATCAAAAGGAGTTAAGCCAAGGCCATTGTGCAAGCAATCAATAGGCATATCACAAAAAAAAAAATAAATAGAGAGTGACTCAAATCAACCTCACACATGGTATATCTGTTATATTCAAATCAACCTCTCAAACCTTATGATTAACTTGTTTAGCAAAGAAAAATAAGGATTTCAATCCATAAAGTATCAAGCAATTCATATCCAAGAGTGAAGTATGTGTCTAGTGCCTATACAAAGTCTAGAAAACTAGAGAAACATGCGAAACTGTCCAGAAAATCAAAGAAACATGCAAAATTGTATAGAAAACATAACCCTAAAACAATATTTAAACTAGTCTCCCTCCACACTTATACTACACAGTGTCCCAATATGTTGCAAGCAGAAAATTAAAATAATCAAATCACCAATATGATTAGACACATGCAATAAAAGCAAGGAAGGAGAAGGAAAAGAAAACTCTCTTAGTCACGGCGGAAGATGGAAAAGAAGTGGGATCAAGCAGAGAGATCTCCTCCACAATTATATCCAAGAGAGAGGGATTACTGAGGAATGACTTCAGTCGGTGCCCATTGGCCTTAAAACTCTTGCCTGTGAACTCACTTTTTATTTTAACTGTCCCATAAGCATAAAGGTTAGTAACAACAAAAGTTCTCATAGGCTTCCAAACGGATCTGCCTCAACAATTTTTATTATTTTTTTCGTGTTTTTTTTTAAAATTTTTTTTGTTTTATTTATTTATTTATTTTTTGAATTAAAAAAAAACAATTATGCAACAAATCCTAACAAACAACAAATCCTAACAAACAAAAAATTAACTGATGTAGCAAGCAAGAACAAAAATTAGAGTTGCTTAATAGCAACAACTTAATCAGTTGTTTCACTTGCTACTCTATCCTTAATAGAGAAACCGATGGTCCTCAGCATTGACACCAAATTTGATCAAGTCATATCCGATCAAATAAATACAATTAAATGTAGTACTAGGAAGTGACTCCTAGGTCGTCTCCCAAGGACCTAGTTCCTGTTAAAGGATTAAACACATAAAGAGAAAATGGGGGGTTTGTTTTGAAATAACTAGATTTAAGAAAATAAAAATAAAACAATAACCGAATTAAATTTTCTTAATCGAAATTTAAATTACCCGCTTGATTAGATTGCAATTCGCTTATCACAGGATGAAAAAATTCAAGCTCAACGTATTCAACCCTAATTCCAACCCGAATTAATTAACTAAGCAAAAATTAACACAAAGTTTTCCTTATGCAAATTAAGCATTCACATACATAATTTATTCTATCCCAATAACCCGTGACTCACTCCATTAAGCTTGAACAGAGACATGAAATTCATATTAACTGAAAGCATGGACCAGTAAAAACATTAAGCACAGAAATAAATTGACGAAGAGTTAAGAGACGAAGAGAGCAAAAATAACATAACAGCAACCTCAAAGCTTCTTTGCAATCTGAATCAAAAAGATAACCTTATAAATTAGCCTTCCATTAAATTCAAAATAAAGCAAATGGAGATTAAATGCAAACAAAAATTAAATGCAAAACGAAATTAAACAGGAACAAAACGTAAACAAAATTAAATTAAACAGAAACGAAATTAAATTAAATAGGAATGAAATTAAATTGCAGAAAAAAAAATACAGAACCAATTTTTTCAGAGAGAAAACGAACTGACTCCCAAAAGCTGAGAGTTAGAGCGTCTATAACTCCTTTAGCTTCACCTCCTTTAATAGGCGGCTAGACCTAGGTCTGTCATGAACACTATACCTAATGGGCCCAAATATTTCAATTATGGTCCAATGAATAAAAAATAAAAATAAAAATTGAAAATAAAAATTGAAAATGTGACAACTCCTCTTCAATTCTAGAAATAATTTCCAATCCCAATAAAATTCCAAAGCTGGCCTGAAAATAATAATAAAATTAGCTCAGAAATCTTGAATTAAATAAAATTACGAATTTCTGGTAAATGAAGCCAAAACAGTGAAATTGAGAAAATAATAGGCAATTAAGCACAAATAAAATAGGTACAAAAAGACAAGTAAATAAGGGAAAATAATAACTCATCAAAGGAGAAATGGACATATGTAACTCAATTGAAGTGGATTAGTATAAAATCTCAAGTATTTCATTGTTGTTTCTTTTATATGTTTATGTTTGTTAGCCTTTTCACTAGTATTCTGAATAAAATGAGGATCAATAAAATAAGGAGCAGGTCGAGACATCTTTGAGCTTTGTATAAAAGGCTTTCATATGAAAAAAGAATAAGCTAAGTCTTTCCTAGTTAGAACCTTATCCCACTATACTTAGACAAAATTTTGTCTTATTGAAAACTCTCGAGCACAAATGAAGGCAACAAACACTAAGCTAAAAAGTTGTAATATTGCAACAATTATAAACTAGGTGTTTCCTAGGTGAGACTTATTGGCACCTTTGGACCTTTGAGACACACTCACCGTCTACTCGAAATATTAGTCCACTAATTGAAATGTTTAAAAGAATTACAAAGAAAATACATTCACTCTTGATACAAGAATTTAAAGCTATGTTTAAGAAATTTGGCTCTTCAAGTGTTTGCCACTCCTTTCCACAAGTGTTTCACTCTCAAAGCCGTTGCACTTGGTGGTCCTCTCTTTCTGAGTACATCTTAAAGCTTGTCCTTATGATACCAAAGAAGAGTTAAATCCTTGTTTTCAACTTGATATCCAACTCTCCAATGCTAGATCGCATACGAGGCAAAAAATTGAAAGCAATACAAGTGAAATTTGAAATGCTAAACTCAAATTGGAATATTATGCAACAAACATCAAAGAATAAAAAGCAATTGAAAGTAAGAAATTAAGGTACACAAGAAAAGTAGCACATAAAACGGATTCCTAAAGAAAGGTATTAGAATAGATTAGAAAAACCAAAATAAAATTCTAGAGTGAAATTTGATAGCGTTTTGTTTGATTTATTGCTCTTGGTATACTTTGCATTTTGTTCCGAAATTTTTACCATATAAACCTAAAGATGTATATGAAATTTTGGCGCTTGTTTAAAGTCAATTTGAATTTTGGTGTGGATGTGGTAATTTTTTCAAAATCAGAGCTCAAACTACATTGTCGACTATTTTTTCAGTCAAATTTTTCTTGCATCCGACTTGTGAAAGATTTATTTAAACATTTCCTTTTATAATTTGGATGCACCTTTTTAGTATGTTGTATTTAACTCCTCAAATGATTCAAATTACAAATTTCAGCCTAAAACGTACGTGATCCAATTTTTCATAAATCAAACCAGCCACTCAATTTTTGAAGAACACTTGTTGTTTGGAATTTGAAAAAAACCTAACGGAATTCAAACAAGAGATGATGAACTACTAGACATAATGAAATCATTTCTTCAAGAACTCATCAATGATCTAATGAAAAGCATATGAACTCAAAGTTAAAACTAAAAATGCACTAAACAACTCATACAATAACACAATCTAAACAACTTACGACAAAGACTCTTAAATAAAAAAAATGACATTAAAACAAAGTACTACTTTAATTTTATGAAATGTATGGAATTACAAGACTTGTCACAACTTGAATAAGAATTTAAAAGTAAAATTGTTGCAACCGGGATCGTAGCGGGGGACGAAAATACAAAATTTAGAAATTATAAAAATATATTAAATTGTAGAGATGGAGTCCTCACCATAGTATATTATGGAAAACTACAAAAAAACTAAAAAAATAAATTTATGTGTGAACCAAATTTAGGGTTCGAGAGTCGATTACGTGTGGAGAAGGTATTAGCACCCCACAATACCGTCCTAAAAGGGTACATTTATCAAATAAGCAAAACGAGTGTGATTTTTCAAATGTTATTTTTCCCAAAATAATAAAAATAAATATGCAATTAAAGAAAATAAAAAAATAAAAAATAAAAAGTAAACTAGGAAATAATAAAGATACTATTAAAGACGAATAAAAGATGCAAAATAAAAAACAATAAAGATGTAATTAAAGACAAATAAAAGATGCAAATAAAAAAAACAATAAAAATAATTAAAGACGAATAAAAGATGCAAATAAAAAACAAGGATATATTTTTTTTTAATTTTTGGGCTCGACAAGGATTGACCTTGCTCTTATATATTTCTGTTTATAGTAAAAAATCAGGGTTCACAGAGTTCTAATTTGAAGATTTGTTTAATGATCCTTTAACATGATCCTTTAACATGACAATAACCTCTTGACCATATTTGTGAAATCTTCCAGTAATCAAAACCCTTAGCATGATCATGGAGAAATAAAAGGATAGTGAAGGAAACAATGAGATACTTCATTGTAAATATTTGAAGATGTGAAGATTTGTTTAATGATGTTTGATATTTTTAATTTCGTAAGTTTTATGTTTTTTACTATTTTTGAAATGTTTTATATTTTTTAACTTTTGAAAACTTTATATATTTTATTTTAGAAAATTTTATATTTTATACTTTATATTTTTATAAACTGCATATTTTTATTTTTTTTCAAAATTTAAATAGTACAAGAAAACTATATTTGTATTGAATTATTCTTATTTATTTATTTTTAAAACTTAAAATTTTAATGTAATAAAATTAGAACAAGATTAGAAAAATGGGATGAAATTTGGTATGAAAAATAAAAGTAAAAATGAAATAAAATAATTAATCATTATCTATTTATTTTTAAAATTTAAAATAAAATTTAGATACGAGAAGATGCATATGAAACTGAACGTGAGATAGATGAAGAATTGTGCCTAAGACAACCACTTTCCAGAATTAGATATAGCTCGGAATAAGGATGTACTCAAAGCAGCATTCCACCATTATTAAATACAACTTAGCATGAGGATATGCTCAAAGTAACAATCATCATCATCAGGTACAATTCATGTTCAATTTTAATAATACATAGTATGAAGAGACTAACACTCAATATTGCTATTATTACAGATCAAACAAACACAAAATGACAAAGCATTCACATAGTAAGTATGGATACAAAACATGATGCAAACCCTACCAAAGCATAGAAAGCGTACTAGTTGAATAGTCTTTTTTTTATGAACTACTCAGGACCTTGAGATTGTGACGTGTCTAGCCTCTTGTTGTGAGCACGTGTATGTGTTTGAAAAATAAAATTCGTAGTGTAATTGTTAATCTGCAACCCCCTCCCAATGACACAAATTATTTCCTTTTTCAGACTATTGATTTTCTTTTGTTCACATTTTAATTAATGCACTTTAATTATTTTCAATTAAAAAGAATAATTACACCATCACCATCTTCACTCCTCAAATTTCATTTTATTCAAATTTCAAATTAATTCCTTAATCAAATTCAATAAGTTTTCAATCAAATGAATTTCCATCGACAATGGAATTAGCATGACCAAAGAAGGTAGGTGCGATGTTTCATTTTCATTTTATTTGATGCTTATTAATTATAGTCTATGACATGTGTGTTTGCTTTAGATTTAATCAATAATTTGGATGTTGGCTTCTACTATGCTTATTTGGTCGCTCACAAGGTGACCGTCACCTCTAAGCATAATGATCATGACCAATATATGTTGGACTCTACCCCTAGTGCTTCTTTTATTGTTACCAAGGATATTAATGGCCAACAAATTCCAAGAGGAACCACAATCACCCTCTTCCTTAACGATGATTAGGTACGCAAACTAAGTCATTCCCATATTTCATGTCATTTCTTTTATTCACTTTCTGTTCTTAAACAGTTGCAGTACTTGCAAGAGACTACCATAAAAAAACTCATTAGCAAACATTGCCAACTCATTGCCCATCCCATTTATCTTTGGAGTGAGAACAACAAAGACCATTGGCAACTCATTAACATTTGGTTTGATAACTAAGAGATGCACAATAAATTTGTTGCTCAAAAGCTCAAAAATCACTTTCCAAATGGTCTTGCATTCTCCATTCTTTCCAAACTGCCTTTGAAATCTCTTAAGAGATTTGGATGCCTACACAAATCATGGGCTCTCTTGTTTGAAAATTCTAATTTCATGAACCTCTTTCACATTCTATTTGGTATTATTTGACTTAAGTAGTGAGGAATGTTATACGACTCTCACACCCTTAGATATACCTTTAGAACTATATGATAACTTTGATTTTTATTTGGTGAGGAGACACTTATTTCTCTTAAATGGGACAATTGCTTTGATATCAAACTATCATCAGACAACTACTTTTTACATATAAATTTTGGGTGAAATCGGTAAGAAGGAAACATGGACTAAACTCTGCACTATTGGACCCTTACGTGGCCTTTCGTTTCCTATTGGAACATGGAATACGAGTAATATACTCTTAAAAAAACATGATGGAAAACTAGCTTGGTTTGACTTAAGAACCCACTTGATTGACAAGCTGTCAACGTGTATAATGACATATGCCAGTTGATAGTTTATAAAGAAATTCTTCTTCCAATGAATAAATAGTTAATTATTTTTTCTTTTGTCAATTTCATGTTGTACTTCTCCTTTGTAATCCCCGCTATGACTATGTCAAAACTGTAAAAAACAACTTATATTTGTATCACATTGTAATAAAATTTTGTATCATGACTTAAGGTATAACTAATTATTTAATGAAAATATAAAATTGTGATCAATATTGTGACTTGTTTCGTATTTACACTTTAGTTGTTTAACAAACTTTGCCAACAAATAGGTGTTAGTGTTCGTTCTTGAATCTTAGAAATAGCCAACTCTTCAATTTGTGAACATTGACTTGAATGAGTTTTTAGATATCATTGTGATTTTTTAAATATGGTCTGAAGTTTGCGTTATTTGAAATTATTTAATTAAGTGATAGAGTGACTCTTCTATATGATATAAGTAAGAAATCTATTTATTTGAATTTGCTTCTTATTTTTAGACTATACATTTGCGCATCATAGTATCAATTTTAATTGTCGTTGGGGTATTGTTTGCTTTTATAAACACTGAAAAGTAAATATAGAAACAAGTTGTCTTTGTGAAAAAATAAAACAAACAAGACCTTCCCAAGTCGTAGAGTAATAAGCAAAACAAAGTATAAACGAAAATTTGAATATACATACATTGAAGTTGCTCAACAAATTGTTTTTTTATTTTATAAAAAGAACTACAAATCATAAATATCGTATTTATAAAGAAATACTTGGAATGACAATTTTAGAAACAATTTTACCTATTGGATTATGCTAGAACTTATACCAAAAGGTTCTTAAAACATACACATTATACGAGAAAAAACCCTCTGAGATTGGTTATACAATTTCATAATTCAACAGGAGAATCAATGATAAAATATTCAAGAAATTTTTCAAGGAGATATGTGCTAACTCATCTAGTTTTTTTATTCTTTCTTTATTTTGATTTTTTTTTTGGAACTTTTGTTGTGTTTTAAGCACTTATATGTCTCTGTTTTTCTGAGAATTCCAACCTGTACACTAAGTTTTTTTTGAAATGATTTATTTACCAATAGAAAATTTAATTACAACACTTCCATCTAATGATTATAGATCTCAAATCTTCCTAAAACATGTTCATTTAAAGAAATATTTCAAACTGAATTCTAAAACTTATAAATTCTAGAAAATTAAATAAGAAAATAGAAACTCAAAACAACAAAAGCAAGACACATACTAGATCAACCAAACATCAAAATCATAGTCATTTTCTAAAGAAAATTTTTGCCAAAAATAAAAGTTATGGATACAATTTGTTGATGAGCAAATTAAAATTTGAAATAAACAAAGCAACAAGTCCTTAACATGTCTATAATGATTCAACCAAAGAAAGAAACTAGAAAAACATATCACATCCAAATAGAAATAGGTTTCATACCCATTCTTGAAGAACAATTACTTGGAATGGGATGAATAACGCCTTTGTATGGATTGATGTTCTAGCTCTGATGCCACTTGATGAGAACCTTAGATGGTTGGAACAATCTTGATCAGCTCAAGGTTGGGTAGAAAACTCAAAAGCCCATGAAAGAACCCATGGCAATGGCGAAAGTAGAAAATGCAATGGTCAATGTTGCAACAACTCAAGAAATCATAGAAAAAGAAAAACAAGTTGCGAAATGGCATAAAAATGGATTAAGACATAGAAATCAAGAAAAACATGTCATCCTTGTGATAAATCCCAAAGTATGAGTGAAAAACCTCATAGTGGGAAAGACTTCCTTTTATTCAATCTTCAAAGTGATTTTACAAGTGGGAAAAACCTCCTTTTAGAGATACACTAATCGGTTTAAGGGAGAAGAAGAGTGAATTTATAACTCTTAAGATCACTTATCTAGAGTGGACTCACTTAATCTCTTTTGTTAGCTTCTAATATAGTTTAGCACATAGTAGTTCCTTGAAATTAAGAAAAACACATGGGTAATCCTTTAAATCTAGGATGTAGTTCCTTGATTTAAGGAGGAACTCATGATGACTCTCCTAAGAGGCATACAAGAGGCGCAAACTGCACTTCAAGGCATGGAAGAGAATGTCTTTCAATGGAGGAAAGTGCTCTAGAAATGGAAGGAAACGAAGAGAGGTTAGGCCAATTCTTTAAAAGATTTTAGGCTAAGCAAGATAGGCTAACCTAGAGAGGAGCTCAAATAAGTGAGGTTGAAAAAAGTGTACCACTTCACTAATTTCATTCAAGTTAAACTTCAATAGATGAATACATGAATTTATAGCCTCCCAAATCAGCCAAATTGAAGCCAAAATTGAGTGGGAAATTCAAAATATAAAATTCCTAGATATAGAGCAACCAATGGCCATGTGACACTTGTCAAATGATCAATGGAAGGGGTGACAATGGTAGATCTTGTGTCATGTGTCAAGTCACACATAAAGCATTGAGAACATGGACAAAGTGTTTGGGTAGACGTTTCATGGTTGCTTTTGATGCCCTAAGTTTCCTAGGGTTTCAAATAAGCTTAAATGAAGGCCGATTTGAAGCTCTATGTGACTCTATACATTATTATTGCTCCTATTATTGCCCAAAATACAAAGCTCAAAAGAAATATGTTGAGGTTCAAAACATGTCCCAAAAGGAAAAAATTAAACTACACTGCTATCTACAAACAAAGATGTGACCTATGTTGATAAGAGCTTTACTCTGTCGGACTCAGCTGAGTGTCACTTCCTGGATTCTTCTGGCCATCGCCCTTGTGGTTGAGCCATTATTTAGGGCTCTTCTATCAACACGAGCCTATTTCGTGTGTTCATGCTCCTTGAAGAATAAACACGTTAGGTGATTTGGTCATCGTTCTCCGACAAACAAAAGTCTTTATTCTCACGATAAACGATCTATCGTGATAGAGAGTTTTTAAACTTGGTGCTTAAAGTTTATAATTGAATTCAAATAATTCTTAAGTGTTTTTTGAAATTTGTTTTGATATTATTAATCTATATAAATCAAATTTTTAATCAAAATATGTTGAATAAACTGATATAGAAAGCTATCATTCTCTAAGTAAAGAACTTAGCAGTTATGATATTAAATGAATTTCAAAACTGTGTTTTGATATAACCAGATTTTAATTAAGTGTAAGTTACTTCAACATTTAAAATTATATAAACTTATTAAATGAATTTCAAAAATGTGTTTTGATATAACTAGATTTTTAATTAAGTTTGAGTTACTTCAACGTTTAAAATTATATATACTTATCGAAAAGATATCAAATTCAAAATTTATGGATTAGAAGGATTTTATAATTCAAAGATTATATTTTGTAAATACTCATGTATAAAATAATTGATTCTGATTGATTCATGTGCTTGAATACAAATTATTATTACCAATCTTGTTCAAATTATTTAACAGGAGATTAGAAAGATAAGTGACGAGCAAAAGATATAAAAAATGTTTATTATTAGAGCGACTAATGGGAAAATAATGAAGATATAGTAAAAATTTCAATGTTCAAAATACTATAGATAAAAAAATAATTCAAAAGATCAAATATATAATAAAGAAGTGAAGATTACATCCAAGAAAAGATTGCCTAATATAATGTCTAATAGCACAATAAATGGAAAGTAGAATGATACTCATGCAAATCTTGATTTAAAGATCACGTATTAACATTCAAGTTTATTGAATAGATGGAAAGTTTTCAAATGGATTAATGATTCAAAATACACATTGAAGACACAAATATTCATATAGAAGATTCCATTCCACGCATCAAATGAATACATTTTCAACAGTTGTCACTACGAAGGCTATAGACTTTGAAGATAAAAAGTAAGACACGAGTACATACAAGGAGAAAGAGATATAGAAGAGAAATACTTAAAGTGACTTTCAGTGTTCATATTTTCCTTTTGAGAGCGATTAGAAAAAGGGTTATATTCAAACCATTGTAAATCCTTCACTTTACGAGGTATATCCTGTGAGCTTGCATTGTTCTATCTTTTTTAGAGTGTTTTTCTCATTGTTGAGAGGTCTTAATCTTAGGAGAGACTAGGATTGGTGTTATCGGAGAGGTGTAGTATATTTCTCTTGGAGAGATGCCAAAACTCATTTCCTGGAGAGCTTTGAAAACTTGTTCTTGGAGAGGTGTCAAAACTTGAGCCTCTAGAGGTGTAGAATAATTGTCCTTGAGAGGTGCTAAAACTTGTTTTTGTAAAAACTCTTAAGTTGTTTGCTTAAGGGGACTGGAAATAACCATTACTTGTAAATCCAGAGATTAAAAGGACTATATGAAGAAATTTATTTGGTGCAAGAATACAGGGAGAAGGGTGCTAGCCAAGCAGGTTGTTCGTTCAAATTCTTCTACCCAGTTAATACTAAAAGTTTAGAAATTATTCCTAAAGTACAAATGGCTAAAGCAAATTAAGCTCAGAATTAGAATCACAGGAGAACCATTGGGAACTCAATTGTATATGCGAGTCTAAGAGACTTCACAAGAATTTTGTGGCAAACAATGAACAAGAAGATGGCTTAGAAGAAGCTTGATTAGTTTTATGGTATGGATCATGAAGACCAAAACCTTTTATGAATTGTGTGGCTCAATTGGTGTTATGAAGCAAATGAGGAGGCACTATTTATAGGGTTGTTTCCATTCTCGCTGATTAGAAAGGCTAAGGCATATCTTCAATCATGGCCCAACCATTCTAACTAGTTGCAAAGATGTGGAACTAAGTTTTTAGCTTGTTTCTTCTCACCATCAAAGAATATTGAAGCAGAGGTGGGTAGAGCCATGTTTGTGCAAGGTGTTAATGAATTATTTTGTGAAGCATGGGAGAGATTCAAGACATTCTTCAGAAAGTCTCCTAATCATGGGTTTGAAGTGGAAACGCAAGTGTAGACATTTTGTAATCGCAGACTAAGATAATATTAGATGTCTCTTTCAGTAGTTCAATTTTATTTAAGATTGTAGAGGAAGCCATCCTCATAATTCAGTCCATGGCTTCTACTAATTTGTGAAGCCATCATGGGACGACACTTACGTAAAAGATAGGTGTGTTGGAGTTGAATTCATGGTATGCTCCTTTGACTTAGCACAAACTTCTATCTAAACGGATTGAAGTTATTAATCAACAGATGCCGAAGTTGCCTTAATAGTTACAAGCCTAATCGATGTCATATCCGGTCAAATAAATACTATTAAATGTAGTACTTGAAAATGACTCCTAGGTTGTCTCCCAAGGACCTAGTTTTTTGTCAAAGGATTAAACACAAAGGGAAGGGAGGATTGTAGTGAAATAACTAGATTTAATAGAATAAAAAAAATAATCGAATTAGATTTTTCTTAACTGAAATTTAAATTACCCTCTTGATTAGATTGCAATTCGCTTATCGTAGGATGCAGAAATTCATGCTCAACTTATTGAACACTAATTCCAACCCGAATTAATTAACTAAGCGATAATTAACAAAAATTTTCCTTATGCAAATTAAGCATTCACATACATCTTTCATTCCATCCTAATAACCCGTGACTCACTCCATTAAGCGTGAACATGTTAGCACCAAGGCTAAGCATGTGATTTGATGAAGTCAATATTGTGAGCACCAAGGCTTAGCATGTGAAACTGATGAAGACTGCCTCATGAAGAATCTATTGGAACCAACCTGGACCAGAATTGTTTAAGTGAAGACTTGTGCCAACATGAAGATAGTTGGGTGATTAGGTCTTGGTCCTTAGTTGGATTTGTGTGTTGGTGATTGGCTTAGTCCTTAATCATGAGTGGCATGGATCATCACTTCTGAGGTGCTAAAAAGATTCACAAAGAATTTTATTAAAACTGTTTTTAATAAAAATAACCCAAAATGTTTTTGCTGGAAAAAGGTTTTCAATCGATTGAATTTCCAAAATAATCGATTGAATGTGGCTGTTACAACTGAAAACTTTGACTGGGTCAAACTAACGGTCCAATTCAATCGATTGAATGGTTTGTTCAATTAATTGAATTTTGACAGCTAAGCAGTTTTTAAAACTGATTTTGGGTATTTAAAGGAATGAGAATCATCACTTTCAGAATTATTAAAACAAAGACTTTCGAAAAGCATTCCTTGAGATTTTCTAAGAGAGATATTGCCCCTTTTGTGCGATCATCATTTTTGCAAAGCTTTTCAAATCAAGAAACCTCTAAGAACGTGAATCTTTGAAGCATTTTTGAAGTGAGGTTCTTGCTACTTTGGTTCTGGACCAAAGCTAAGTCTTGTACACCTGATCTTCATTCTGTGTAATCTGTTTGTAGAAGCATTCTGTAATCCTTTCTGATCCTGTTGATTTGTAATCTGTATGCTGTTTTTCAATTACTGGGTTTGTAATTGAGTTGGTGCAGTGGGTTCTGCACTGGTCTCGCATCTGCTGAAGGGTTCAGTAGAGGGTGAGTGCTGCTGGGAGCAATGTTGCTTGCGGACTGCATGTTGTGGTGCAGTGGGTTTCTGCACTGGTTACACACAAGCTGAGGGGTTCAGTGAGGTGTGGGTTTACTGTTGGGAGTAGTTTGTAACTTGCTGGGAGCAAGGGTTGTAAACTGATCTTGTGATCTGTTTTAGTGGAAATCTTTGCTAGTTTGTAAAGGACTAGACGTAGCCCTTGAGGAAGGGTGAACTAGGATAAAAATTCTGTGTTCTTGCTTTTCTCCCTACTCTTCTTGATTGCTTTTATTCATTGCTGTCATCTTTAAAATTAACTGGATTAAAATCTGTTCATACTATTTTTCATACTCTGAACATCTGTTTGCATAATCAACTGCGATTTTGGATTGTGTTTAATCTACTAGATTGTGTTTAAACATCTTAAATTTGGGTTAAAACATTTTCACACTGCAAACTGTTTTCTGGGTTTAACTGAATTCTGGGTTTAACTCTGATAATACGCTGTGCACAATCGATTGTTTACTTGACAGTTCAGAATTATATAGTCAATCGATTGAATAAAGAATTTTCATTCTCTACTTCAAAGAATAAATCAGATTTGCGAAAAGTTTTGAAAGTTCAATTCACCCCCCTCTTGAACTCGGTCTAAACCTTATTTTACAGAACAAAGACAGAAAATTCATATTAACTAAAACATTAAGCATGAAACAGTAAAAACATTAAGCACAAAAATAAAATGATGAAGAGTTAAAAGATGAAGAGAGCAAAAATAACACAAAAACAACCTCAAAGCTTCTTTGCAATGTGAATCAAAAGGATAACCGTATAAATTAGCCGTCCATTAAATTTAAATAAAACAAACGGAGATGAAATGAAAACGAAAATTAAATGAAAAACAAAATGAAATTAAATTAAACATAAATGAAATGAAATTGTAGAGAAGATAAATACAGAACCAGTTTTTTTTAGAGAGAGAACAAACTGACTCCCAAAAGCCGAGAGTATCTAACTCCTTTGGCTTCACCTCCTTTAATAGGCGGCTAGACCTAGGTCAGTCCTTAACACTAAACCTAATGGGCCCAAATCTTTCAATTACGGTCCAATAAATAAAAACTGATAATGTGACAATTCCTCTTCAATTCTAGAATTAATTTCCAAGCCTAATAAAATTCCAAAGTTGCTCTGAAAATAATAATAAAATTAGCTTAGAAAATTCAATCTAATGGGAACCAAGGACATCAACAATTCTTCAACAAACTTTTGCCCATTTCTCTCAATCAAGTGGAGACAAAGCAAAGCTCATTTTGGTGAAAAACAAGATGGACCATCGGGTAGTGGATCCTACCAACAACAATAACCATCGTTATATGAGCAAGTTAACAAGCCGGAAGAGAGCTTACAACAATTCATGAAATTGTCTATCCAGAATAAAAAAATAGAGATGCAACTTTGAAGAATTTGGTGGTCCAAAAACCAATAATGGCGGATCAATCTGGAGGAACATTCTCTATAAATACTCAGGAAAATTCCATCATTACAAGAACTGGGAAGAGGTAGGGTTAAGTGATGGAGAAATAGAAGTGGTGGGCAGAGTGAGTTAATTCAGGAGGAAAAAGAAAATTTGAGTGAGGAGATTGTGATAGAAGAGAAATAAAAATAAAAATGACGAAAATAAAGAAAATGAGAAAAAAGAAAAAAAAAAGTAGAGAGAGGAGTTTAGAACCCCACTAGTGAAGAAGCTTCCTTATTCCCTTATACCTTCAAAACAAGACAAGGAAGGACAGTTTGCTAGATTTAGAGATGTTTTTAAGCAACTGCATATCACTGTACCTTTTACAGAGGCTTCAAAGGAAAAGTCTATGTATGCCAGTTTTGTAAAGGATATGTTGACAAAGAATAAAATATTTATTGAAGAAGATACCATTGAGTTGGAGGTTGGCTATAAAATAATCATTCAGAAATCCTTGCCTTTCAAGTCTAAAGATCTTGGGAGTTTTACTATTCTAGTAACCATAGGTGAGTCACCTGTGAGGGAAACTTTGTTGGATTTGAGGGCCATCATCAATCAATGTCCCTGACTATGTTGAAGAGGATTGCTAACCTAAGGGCTTGACCTACCAAGATGACATTGCAACTTGCTAATAGATCTATCAAGTATCCTCATGGGATGGTGGAAGATGTGTTTGTGAATATGGGAAAATTCATTTTTCCAGTTGACTTTGTTTTGATGGATAAGGATGAAGATGAAGATATGTCGTTAATTCTTTGGAGACCTTTCATGAAGACTGCTAAAGTCATTATTGATGTGGATGATGGAAAGATGAAAGTGATATCATAGGATGATGAAGCTACTTTTGATGTTTTTAAAGCTCCCAAAGAATGTTTGAGAGTAGAAGCTCATCCTGTGACAAAGAAGAAAGAACAACCCTCAAGCGTGTGGAAGAAAGTTGTTAGATGTTTTAAGTCAACATAACTACAATTTAGAAACATTATTCAGAGCTGAGAAGGTTTATCCAAAGTTGAAGGAAGGGGAACTGAAACTTGGCAAACCCATCATATTTGACATTTCACAGATGAAGAGTTTCTTCAAAAGATGAAGAGCTAAATGGGTAAACCTTTGGCTGATCAAAAAGGTTAAAGTTGATAAAAAAATTACACTGAAGAGTCCATACTCCAGAAAGACAAAGATGGTGATTAGGGAGATGTTGAATCCCGAGTTTCATTTACCTTGGTTAAACTACCCGTCACTCATGGAACGTTAAACACACAATATTTGGTAAGCAACCTAGAATTTTTATTTTTATTTTCTTCAGGTAATTTCTTTGTGTGGTTTTACTCTGGATTGTTAATTATATTTTGTTTAAGTGTGTTTTATGGTGTAATTTATGTGAATCAAGAGCTATTAGAGGATAGAAATTTTTGAAAAAAAAGGGCGTTCAAGCTCAGACCAAGTAACTGAGCCATATGCATTTTGAGCAATTTTGTTCTCGGGAGTGGCCATGTCGGCCACACATCATGTTGATTCTGATCCTATTTGGATTATTTGGTCTGATATTAAGCATGGGCCGGTGCACTTTACCCGAGTCTGTCTTCAGTTCGAAATTTAGTAGACCTTATTTTAAAACCTAACCCAACTTAGGCATCCTCACATTTGCTTTAAACACTATAGTGTCGTGCTTCACTTCTCACATTTGCACTAGTTGAGGATTATTATTGAGTGATTTAGAGTTTCCAACATTTCTAAACTTTTACATTTGCATTCTACATCAGAGGTAAATTCTTTTTGATTCCATTTTTGCATTTATTTAAATTACTGGTTGTTTTGAATTAGTATGTAGTGTTTAGCTTGTTCGGAAGTTAGTATATAGCTTGTTTTAGGATTGATTTGTGTGGTATTGCATTGTGATTGTTGTGTAATTGCTTGGGTAATTTTGACAGTTAAAACTAGGTATTTTTGAAAAATTTGTTCATTGTGCCTAGCTCTTAGCTCATGGAACCCAACGTTGCTACCCGAATTCATATTATAACCTAGAATTTAGCTTCTCATATAAATAAGATGAAACCTAAATATTTTATTATTAAAAATAAAAGTCCAAAAAAAATATGAAATATCAGTATACAATTTTTATTTTTAAAACAAAAACTACAATCTCTCTTAGAAGGTAGTTCTTTTCCTTTTCTCTACCTTCTCTAAAAAATTTTGTCTTCCTTCCTTTTCAAACTAACGATCGAAGGTCACCATTAGATTCCTGGAATCGGAGTAGAGAAAGAGTACCTGATCAGAATAAAGTAAGTTCATTGTCTACCCATCTTCCTAAGAGTTAGTTTTAGGTCAATTTAGTTCTTGGTAGGGGTATTTTGCTTGTGTCCTTTAAGGCATCAGAATGAGTTCCTATTGATCCATTGTTCACGTAATGTAGTCTGACATTGATTTAAAGCTCTTGGTGCAGGTTAAGTTGCTTATGAATTTAGGTTTTAGGAACTCCTTTAGGTGTCTTTACTCTATATAAGTAAGGGAAGGTAGTTTGAATATTTTGAATAAATATTCTAAATACTTGTTTTATTAAGTATGAATTGAATGAATTTGAATTAAATTGAATGAATGTTTACGTATGGTATGATATAGTATCGATGTTTGTGAATGATATGGAATGATGATTGATACATAATATCTTTAGGAAAGGAAATACCCATGTTGAGATTGTTAGAATGATTGTCTGGGGATTTGATCAATAAGGAGGTATCATGACTCTATTGGTTGATTAGAATCATATAGATGAGAGTCAAAAGAGGTTCATATGGTCATGTCTGAGGTTTGAAATATAGTTGATCAGAATAGGACATATGGATTAACCCCGTGTATATGGAAACTATATATGAAGTTTGAAATAGAAACTGATCAAAACAAACTGTATCCAAGTTTGAAATAGGAACTGATCGGAGCATAAGGAAGAGTATATGCCAAGTGTAGATCTCTAAGTCTAACTTAATGCACTGGTCTTCTGAAAGTAGAGAGTCAAGTGTCTTTGTATGCGAGTCAGTGTATGTATGACATGAGTTAGTGTAGAGACGTGATAATGGTAATGTGATATGAGATGAATTATTGAAGTGTGATGTTGTTGTAGTTTGGTTGAGATAGAAATTTAATTTATGAATATACATTTTCTTAAAACTCTTTAGTTTACCCTTCTTTTTGTGTGGCATTTGTCTTATTTTTAAATTTGCGATGATCGTGTGTTACGTGTGAACAAGGGATTTGACAGATGGTATGACTTCTCAGTGAGATTATGGAGAAGTTTCGATTTATTTAGTTTTATTTTATTTTGCAATTTTATGAAGATATTTTTATTAAATCTCACTTAGAAAAGTATATTTTGAAATACTTTGATGAATGTGTGGAGATTTATATTTAGGTCTATTATATAATTTCTATGTGATTGAGTTCCTATTATGTAAAAATATGGGATGTTATAGTTCTGGTGTTTGCTTGAATTTTTGCAGATGTTCTCTCATGCTAACATATAGAAACACATAAAGGGACAGTCCTCTAGAGGGCAGAAGAGAAAAGGCTAGTTGTATTTTGAGAAATTTCTCTCTAAGCCTCATGAAAAGCACTATGCTTCTGTGGAGAACTAAATATTGATTACAAAGATGAAAGTGAGTTTGAGGCTTGAAGAAGCTATTGAATTTCAATCTAAGCTTTAGAGGAGGCCCGTTACTTATTCGGAACTAGCTAACATTGTTGTTGTTAAAGAATTTTATGCTAACACAATGGGTGTGCAATGATCAATTCCTCCATATATTTGTATGTGAGGGGAAAGATGGTTCCTTTTGACATGGCTACCATCAATCTTTTCTTAGTATTGATGAGGGAGAAAGGCCCTGCCAACACGTGCAATTCATCAGTGAGAGATATAGCCACACAAAGACTGAAAGGGTAGCCTATTTTCTAAGAGGCACTTTTGTAAAGGAATAGGCAACAACTACCTTTGCACATTAGGAGGACCAATTTAAATTCTTTGGCCAAGATTTGGATGACATTTATTCACTCAAACATTTCTCTCACTTCTCATGTATTTGATATCAATTAGCTAAGATCTCTCATTCTCCACAATATTTAATTTGGAAGATCATTGAATATGGGGAAGCATATTGCTTTAGAGATTCATCAGTATGCAGATACATCTGGTACTATTGTTGGCATTGGGAATCCATCTTATATCACTCATCTTTATAGAAGAGTTGGGGTGGATGTATCACTCTTGCCATTTAAGCGTCTTCATTAAATTATTGATATAAATTATATCAATAGGTATTGTGCGGGAGAGGAACCAATTGCACAACTACCACCACCACCATGGGGATGAGTTCACACTAGTATTATCCTAAGTAAAGAGCACTTTGATGCCTTGATGCAAGCAATAGATAGCAATGAACACTCTCAGGGGTTTCACTCCACATGGACTAGGATCTCCACTACCATTTCACTTACCCTCAGCTAAGAAGTTAACATCTTATTTTGCTTGGTTTGGGGACCAGGGCCAATTCGGAGGAGGGGTGAATCAGATCATGATGATGTTCGAGACAAGGCAAAAGAAGCAGAGCATATCTTCAGAGATATTTAGTTGATTGCTAGAGTTTAATTTTGCTTTATTTTTCTTTGTTTTATTTTGTTGAATAATTATGTCGTTAGTGATGCAAATTGTTATTTGATGAAGTCAAAAGAATAAAAGCTTGAAGATTTTATTGTTTAGAGTTAGTGTGTGTGAGCTGGTGTGTGTGTGTGTTTTAATGGAATCTTTTAAAAGATTGCAAGGTAACTCGATTTAACTCATGAGGAAGAGTGAACTAGTATAAGAATCTTCTATTCTCCTTTTCTACTCTTTGATGTTGATTCGCATTACATTCTCTGTATAATTTGAATCTGCATGAAAAATTATCCAACTTTTTGTGAATAAAATTATTGTTTTTGGTGAACTATATATCTTGTATATATTGTTAATATGTACATATACTGTTAATTTGTATTGCGTTATATTTTTCATCTAAAGAGTGATCAAATATTCATATGTAACTGTTATATGATAAAATTCAATATTTTTGGTGATTTTGTAGTTTTATAATTGCACAAGTTTCATTATTCCTATATTGGAAGATAGAAGATAATTTTCTTAGTATTCTAGTATGTTTTTTATCGGTTGAGAAAATAATAAATTTGACAAAAGATTCTAAAAAACTGATATATATATTACATCAGTTATAAGTTGGAACCGATGTATTTTGTGACTTTTTACATGGTTGTAGCTACAACTGATGTCATATGTGAATCAGGAAGACATATTACATCAATTGCTACAATTGATATAAAAAGGCACGTATAACATCACTTACAACCAATGTAACCCTTTCTTAATATTTCTTTCTAAATGTTTTCTTATGTCAATTATGTTTATAATCGATGTAATATTGATATATTTTATATTGGTCGAAGAATTAATATAAAATATTATGAACCTTTTATATCCTCTGCATCATCTACATGAGTTGTAAAATCGGTGTAAAAATCTCCTATTATTAATATAATATATGTTTTTTTACTAGTGAATGTTCCACGTATTTATCATCAAATTAAATATTAATTCGATATAAGATGAGTTGAACGGTTAATCTAATTTTAAAAATATTGTAAATGGAAAAAAATTTCATTATGTATTATTTTTCATTTATATTTTTTATTGGATGTGGAAGAGAGATACATTGCGCATTACAAACATAATAAATAATAGAGAAAACAATTCGATTAAGGGTAAAAAAGATTTCAATCCAACGTGGAAGAACAATTGTCATTTCAATTAACGTTTACAAATATTTTAAACTTTTTCATCATGAACAGTACAGAAATTTCCAGTTCAACATCATTTCCGTCAACTTGTTCGGCTTCAAAATACTGTCAATGCAAGGATTTTATTTAGTATAATATTTAATTAATTTTATTTTTTACCGTTAAAAAATCCAAATAATTGTTATAATTTCGATACGGTGTTTTGTATTTTATTTTGATATTTTTTTTTGTATTTGTAATGCCAGATTTATCTTAAATATTAGTTACAACTTCAAAAATGGAAAAGTATTATTAAAATTACTACTTAAATGAATTAACTATACGACGTATGAACACAAATACTGCAAGCTAGTTCAATAACTTAAAAAATAAAGAAATATATAGCTAAGTTAATAAATTCATAACATGAAAAGAAAAGTTAAAATAATTAGTTTTCCATGATGATTTTGAGGCAGATAGTTTGAATAAAACTAGCTATATACCTTCTGTGTTTCAACCATTGACTGAAAATCATTTTCAATCACTTAAGCAATTATCATTTAACTATCTGAAATAAAATAAATAATAATTTAAATACGCTCCATTTAGAAACAAAATAAATATGACAAAATTTTTAAAAATGAATATGATAATAACTACTTTATCTAGAATTATTGAAGACAACGTCGCAGACTTCACGAAAGAAAACGAGGAGATATATAATACGTCAGGATTCTGGTGGATGTTGAATAAATTTCATACTATTTTTAAGAGAATATGACAAATTACTTTTAAGAAAAATTTAGAATCATCGAAAATATTCATATAAAATAGTTTTTACTTATTCGGAAAAATATTAAAAGTTTTTATTACAATAATATGTGTAGTATAATATATTATCATAATTTTGTCAGTAACAATTATAATTATGAAAAATTGTTATTATTATTATTATTGCCTGATAAAATAATATAATAAATATGCAAGCATGTTCTTCTAACGATATTATTAATAATTAGTCAAATAGCCATCAAATTTTCTATGTTGTAATAACCTAATTTAAAGAAGATAAACTGAAATATCATATATATGAAACACACATAGAACGAAGTCTTTATTTATGAGTCACGCATAACATAACATAATGAGGGTATCCTATTGATCTCAGCATACCCCAGTCTCAACAGAAAAGAAGTTATAACATATAACTGTAGATTTAACCTTTTAATTATTCATTAGATAGTTATATTATATTATATTATATACTATTACATAAACTTTATCTGGTTACCACACTTTCTTTTTCCTTGATTAGGACAATTGATGTACTGAGGGATAAGTCTTGTGTTTAAACACATCCTTATTTCAGTTTAAACAAATTATTATAATAGTGATTACTTTATCTAATTTTCGTTAACTTTGATCAAATTTATTTTTTTCTAATTTAAGAATAGGAATTATTATTTGACACACATAATGATATCATTTTCAATTTTATAGTTGTGTATTGTAACACCTTATACTTAATACTTCTTTAAATTACGGGTTTAGTTCTTAATAAAAAGAAAAATAAGCTGCTAGCTCTCTTTCAAAAATTCTCTAAACACTTTTCTCAGCTTTCTTTTCTTTGTCTCAAAAATTCGAAATTTGTTCTCAGTTCTTTCTTTAATAAAATTGAATTTCTTTCTTGATTTATATTACAGATTTAAAAGTCTGATCTAAATTCCTAATATAAAGTAGAACAATCTTAACCCATTACAATCTTATTAGTTGCAGAAGATTAAACCTTAATACAGAAATGTGTTACTAAACCATATTTTCGTAATTTTTGTATTATTTTTCGTGATATAGAGTAAAACAAACTTAACCAAATTCATATTAATTTTCGTAATTTATTAGTTGCAGAAGATCAAATCTTAATGTAGAATGTGTTACTAAATTTTATACCTAATATGTGTTTGGAATAATTTTATTAATATATCCAAACATGTTTCATGTGACAATCCTCTATACCTACATATCTATATCTATTTTTTTTCAACCTATACCTATATACCTATAAGTAAACAAAATTGCGATATAAACATAAATTATGGATAATAGTTTTATTGGTAAAATATTATATAACTTTTTTAAAAATACAGTATTTTATGATTTTTTTTCAAGTTCTTAGTAATATATGATCTCAAGATAACAAAAGTATATTTTTCGCCAAATTTCATTAATACCATTCTTATAAATCGTGACCTTCTTAGTTTTCAAATTAAAGAAAAAGTTATATAATGTCATTTTTACTTTAAGATATAAATAATTTTAATTCACAATACTTTGAATTTCCTATATTCACGCTAAAATAACTTAGACATAGCATGATTGCCAATAAAAATAGTAATTATAATTTAGACATATCACATGCAAGAATGAAAGATACATGCTTTAGTCCTTTGACAACAAAAATATAGATAGGGAAACAATCCTAATGAAAACTTTTGATTATTCGATAGTATAATATACCTGAAAACCAAGTCTCCTACGTAATAACCATGCCATTAAATTGGGATTGCATATAATATTTAAAACTTAATTTAGGACACAAAGAACAATATTAAATTTACACTAAAAATAAAATTATAATGTTAAGTGTAATATCATTTAATCAAATATATTATTTCTCTTTAATATTAAGAGATTATATGTTTGACTATAGTTCTCAGATTACTGGATATTAAGAGTTTTCACTATAATAATTGGTGATTCTCTAGGATATTTTGGTAATAAGCAAATTTGATTAATTAAAAAAAACATAAAAAGTAGAACGGACACGAAATAAGTGTAAGAAACTGTCTAATGCATATATTTGCAAGGTATATACAAATTATTATAATAGTGATTACTTTATCTAAGTTTCATTAACTTTCATCAAATTTATTTTTTCTAATTTAAAAATAGGAATTATTATTGGACACACATAATGGTATCATTTTCAATTTTATAGTTGTGTATTGTAACACGTTAGGTTTAATACTTCTCAAAATTTAAGGGTTTAGTACTTAAAAAAAGAGAAAAAAAAAACTGCTACCTCTCTCTTAAAAAGTCTCAAAAGTCTTTTCTTTGATTTCTTTGTTTTTGTCTCAAAAATTTCAAATATGTTTTTATTTCATTTCTTTCTTGATTCCAATTAGATATTCAAAAGTCACATCCAAATTTTTGGTGTAGAGTAGACCAAGCTTAATGGATCGCAATCTTTTATTTAGGTAAGTTAAAATTTTCTCCTCTTATTAAGCAGTTTAGGGTTTCTTAAAAAAATCTGTATTTTCGTGTATGTAGTCTTAGAGGTATAAAGAATGATTTTAAGGATAGGTTCACATAATTGATCAGAACTATATGTTGTAGGTTGAGTTATCCTTGCGAGTTGTAACTTGAATCTTTTATATGTGTCTCTCCTCTTAGCCAAGTAAGGGAAGATGACTCTTAAGTTACTCTGTAGAACCCAAAATAGAAGACCTAAATGCGCTTGTATTACATATCTATTCGTAATTTCTGATATAGTTAGGAATTATTGAGTACTGTGTTTTTGTTCAATTTGAGTATTTAGGTTTTTTGAAGTGAATGTGTTTATGCCAGATATATTACGTGTTATTTCATTGGTAGGTTTGAACTGATTTTGAACATAAATGAGTTCAATTAATTTGATATTTTATATTAATTTAGCTTTAATTTGGTAATAGAGAAATTCTCTAATATTGTTAGTTTGGGATTTTGAAAGTTCTTTTAATTTATTGAAACATGTATGAGTAGTAACATGTAAACTTGATGAGTAGATAACTATTGTGAAGTAATATTCTATACTTAGTATTTTCAGTAAAGAAAATACTGAGTAGAAATGATATAGGATGTGCGTTGTTTGAGGATTTGTCGAGGAGAGGGTATGCTTACTCTACTAGTACCTTAGAATCATATAGATGATGGGTACCAGGTAGTGAGTCTTGAAGGAGGTTCATTTAAATGTGACTGCAGTTTGAAAGAGTTGGTCAGGACAAATAAATGAATTTACCGTGTCAAATGTTGTTATGATTTGTGGGCAACTGTATGGATTCACAATTCGAAGTGGTCATCTGATAGGTGCTAACCTCTGAGTCCAATTCAATGCACAAGTCTTTCGTAAGTAGAATCAATGTTTATGAAATGTTGAAATGGAGACTTTGATTTTTTAAGTATAAATGTTGGGATGTTTACTTTAAGCATGTTCTAAATAGTTAGCTTCCCCTTCTTGTGTGGTTGTTTATGTTTTCGTTCTTTTATTATCTGTGATGATCGTGTATTAAACGGGAGTAGATGATGATGTTGATACGGGAGAGAGATATACCTGCTGAAGTTGCTGACGAAGTTATATCAGAATAGTTATTTGATATTTATTTAGTTACATTTTAAGGATATGTAAACTTTTAAACACCTAAGAAGAGGGATTATGTTTTGAATGACTCTAACTAGATTCCCTTGGTTATATAATGTTTTGTATTAAAACTTTATGTGATTCCTGTATGATAGATTTTATGGGGTGTTATAGTGATACTTTTAAGAGCTGAAATATGACTATCCCAATCAGATCATGATGGGACAATAAAAGAAATCCTTTTTGAAAAAAATCCAACGAAGTTGCTATCATAGTTTACTACAAAAAATTATTGAAAAACCAAACACAAGGAAAAGTATGCGAAATCAAATTAGAGTATGAGAGTCAGTTATATATAGAGGATTTATTAGCCCATCCTAATACAATACATTTAATTAAATGAGTTAAACTAACTTGGGTTATTTAAAATTATCTATCCAAAAAGAACAAAAAAAATACAATTAGAAAGAATAAAAACAAATATTTTTTTTTATTTTAGGCCAAAAAAATACAAGTAGAAAGACGAAAAAAGGAAATATTTTTCTATTTTGGGCCTGACAAAAAACAAAACAAGAAGTGCGAGTAGAAAAAGAATAAAGAAAATATATATATTTTTTATTTTGGATTCTAAGAGGATTAACCTTGCTCCAATGTATTTTCACAATGGAAATGTAGTTTTTCAAAGAAAACTTGTTTGTTAGGTTGATATTTCTAATTTTTTAAATCTTCATATTTTTATTTTTAGAGTACAAGAAATATTTTTAGTTTTGAAATTTTGTATTTTTTAATTTTTAAAAATTGATATTTAAAAAATTGATATTTATTTCTAAAGTTTCACAATAATAAAATTAAATACCAAGTGATGCATACGACAATGCAAGTATTTAAAATTATTTAGAACATGATATCCCTTTCCAAAGTTTCATATTAAATATCGTATGATGCATGCGGTCATTTGATATCTAAAGGAAAACAATTGAAATAATAAAGCTAAATACCACGACGCGTTCCACCATGCAAGTATCTAAAATTATTTAGAAGTTATAATATAAAAAAATTATTGTATAGAAAAAAAACAAAAAAAAAATGTTGCGTATTTATAAAATCAATGCAAAACATTGAATAGAAATATTTGACCCAATTCATAAACCCAATTCTTGTTATTTTATTTTTTCTAAACTATATCTAAAAACGTGAGAGAGTCTAAAATAAAAGTGGGGTGCAGAAAAAAAAAAAAAAGAACTCAAACTTGTTGAAGTAATAAGATCAGCCCAACTTTTATCTCATTTTATTCAAAATAAGTGTGTATAGATAAACAAATCAAGGGACAAATAGCAAATACTGGGTCTAACGAAATAGGATCAAATTTTTGTTTTCTTCTTTTATTTCAAAATAAGTGGTGTATATATAAACAGACGAAGGAGAAAATAACAAATATTGGGCGAAACAAAATAGCCCTATTTTTTGTTTTCTCTTTCTCCTTTTTTTTTTTATAAAACATGAAGGGTGCAACCAATAATTTTAGAGGTGCGAAATAAATAAAAACAGAATGCAAACAACAAAATTGTTAGATGAGTAAAATAAACCCAAACTTTCATTTTTTTATTATTATTTTTTTTCTTAATGTTGGACCATAACCCCAAAAAAAGCCACATTATAATTAGCCGACTTGCATTAAAAATCGAAACTCAATGCACCCAAGTCCAATAAACAACATACCATACATATCATTCTTGCGAAGCCCTCTAGTTAACATTCTCTCTAATGCATGCAAAAAGAGAGGGAAAAAATAAAAAAGAAATAATAGTAGAAAAGTTGCACCAAACTTCCAAAATATACCAAATTACATGCACAAACAATATTTGCTACTCTTACAAAATTTTTCACATTTCAATAAAATAAAATAAAATAAATGCACACACATTTTTAAATTGACTCCACTTTCTTCTGAACTTATTTTTAATGCAAAGACAAGCATTACAACAAGCTGAATTTATGTTAAAAAATTTTTGCAGCAAACTAAACGCATTTTAAAACACAAAATGTTGTATGAAGTTGAACATATTTGAAAAAAAAAATAGTAGCAAATGCTACTTATTTAAACATAAAACATTGTACCAAACTGAATCTATAAAAGCTTTGCAGGAGCACGGTGGTCAAGTTGGTGGTAGCAATGTGGTTGGGAACGGTAGAGAAAGGAGAGGTGGTCGTGGAGATAAAAACGATGTGACTTTCATGTGAATTGGGTGTATATCCTCTTGAGTGTCGTACCGGGTCTCTTTTAGTATTGATTGGAAGGAGAAGAAAAATAACTAATTAGATGTATGGAAAAATTAGAACAAAGTGATAGTGGAGAAAAAGAAGGAGGTGTGGGAAAGTTTCTCTAGGTGTGGGCTGTTGAGAGTGAGTGGATGGTGAAAAGTTAGTTTTATTTTTCTGTTACTATTATAATTTTTTATTTTATATTTTGTTAGAGTGAGAAAAAGTAAGAGTGTGGGTGGTGAAAGTTAACGATAATAAGGTGTGGAAAGTTACTTTAAAACTAAAAAATGAACATACTATTTATCATTAGTTTATATTTTATTTATATTTTTGCTTTTTATTTTCATTTTTTTAATAATTTTTTATGTTTTCATTTTTTTAATCATTATTTTATGGGGACATGAAGAAGAAATAAAAGAGTGCAAAGGATGATGTGACTGGTATTCCAAAAGATTATAGGGAAGGCCTTAAAAAGTAAAAGAATGCGTATGAAAAGTAAACTCAGTCTACTATTCCAAATACGAAAATGGGGTGCATGAAGGAAAAGAGGGGGTGCAGAAGGTAATCCTAATCTGTTAGAGCACATGAAAAATTGGGAATGCGAATGGTAATCCTAAGAGTACAAACAATAACTTTTTTTTACTTGTATTATTTTTTATTTTCACAAAAAATATTTTTTTTAATTTTAAATATATTTTCACTTTTTTTTGTAAAATTAATTGATCACACCTTTTTTTTTTATTTTTTTCCATAAATAATTTTATTTACCTAGACAAAATCGAATTTGTACAATGACATGTGACTATTGTATTCCTTGCATGTAACGCCACACATTTAGAAGTATGTGGAGAAAATTAATTTTAAATTTATTTTATGCTGACCTTATAAAATATTTAGTTTATTAAAATAAAACGACAATGTATATTTTATTATGCTATCAAAATATAATAGATACAAGATGGACTTGTTTCATAGATATTGTTTGAATTTATTTCAAATGTCAATGAAGAATTTCTATATGGATTGGGTTTAGATATGAATATGCAACAGGTATGGATAATTACATATAATTGTCCCATTATCATCTCCATACTTGTCACAACACCATTCATGTCCTCACACTCATTCTTCTTTGTTAATTCCTCGTTCAAATTGGAAACATCTACATCGTAAAATATTGTTTTCAATAATGATAATCAATCAAATTCAATTAGAATTAATTTTGTTTAATGTATCGATTTCATCTAAGATAAACAAATTCAAATTTTATAAAACTTTCTTATCTCAGATCTTTCCATGTTAATTTATTTTCAAAATCCTTCTAAATTTTACATGATATTACACATTAAAGCAATTTAGATTTAAATATATTTCAACAAATTCATATATCACATCTTTGAAATTATATGATAAATGTAACTACCAAGTTTAGAAATTCTCCCTAAGATGATAGACTGTCTATCATTAGAAAAATGCTTCATCTGATGCTCTTGATTGCTCTGTCTATCTTGCATGTTGATTTGTTTGTTGATACTCTTTGTGGGATTTAATCATTTGAGCTTCTGTTTGGTTATGACTTTACACAATTTCTTAGTCCATTTGATTTTACAATCCAAGGGAATTCTAAGAGAGTTTGGCCGAGTTTAAAAATTTGGAATGTTTTTCAAGATCTTAGAACCAAAACATGTCACTTTCAAGTGAAACATGTCTGTTTCTAACTTTTCACTTGACCTTTCATAGTTTCAAAAAGCCAACTTGTGCCTTTTGAAGTGTAGTTTGCACCTCTTGTACGCCTCTTAGGAGAGTCATCATGAGTTTCTCCTTAAATCAAGGAACTACATCCTAGATTTAAAGGATTACCCATGTATTTTTCTTAATTTCAAAGAACTACTATGTGCTAAACTATATTAGAAGCTAACAAAAGAGATTAAATGAGTTCACTCTAGATAAGTTATCTTAAGAGTTATAAATTTGCTCTTCTTCTCCCTTAAACCAATTAGTGTATCTATAAAAGGAGGTTTTTCTAACTTGTAAAGTCACTTTGAAGATTGAATAAAAGGAGGTTTTTCCCACTATGAGGTTTTTCACTCATACTTTGGGATTTATCACAAGGATGACATGTTTTTCTCGATTTCTATGTCTTAATCCATTTTTATACCATTTCGCAACTTGTTCTTGTTTTTCTATGTTTTCTTGAGTTGTTGCAACATTGACCATTGCGTTTTCTACTTTCACCATTACCATGGGTTCTTTCATGGGTTTTTGAGTTTTCTATCCCACCTTGAGTTGATCAAGATTGTTCCAACCATCTAAGGTTCTCATCAGGTGGCATCAGAGCTAGAAGATCAATCCATGCAAAGGCGTTGTTCATCCCATTCCAAGTAATTATTCTTCAAAAATGGGTATGAAACCCATTTCTATTTGGATGTGATATGTTTTTCTAGTTTATTTCTTTGGTTAAATCATTGTAGACATGTTAAGGACTTGTTGCTTTGTTTGTTTCAAATTTTAATCTGCTCATCAACAAATTGTATCCATAACTTTTACTTTTGGCAAATTTTTTTTTTAGAAAAGGGCTATGATTTTGATGTTTGGTTGATCTAGTATGTGTCTTGCTTCTGTTGTTTTGAGTTTCCATTTTGTTATTTAATTTTCTAGAGTTTATAAGTTTTAGAATTCACTTTGAAAGATTTCTTTAAATGTACATGTTTTAGGAAGATTTGAGATCCATTAGGTGGAAGTGTTGTAATTACATTTTCTATTAGGTTTTTCCTTGGGTAATTGAATTCAATAAATCATTTCAAAAACAAATTAGTGTACGGGTTGGAATTCTCAGAAAAACAGAGACATATAAGTGCTTGAAACACAACGAAAAGTTCAAAAAAGAAAATCAAAATAAAGAAAAAATAAAAAACTAGATGAGTTAGCACATGTCTCCTAAAAAATTTCTTGAATATTTTATCATTGATTCTCCTTTTGAATTATTGAATTTTATAACCAATCTCCGAGGGTTTTGTCTTCTATAATGTGTATGTTTTAAGAACCTTCTGTTATAAGTTCTAGCATAATCCAATAGGTGAAATTGTTTCTGAAATTGTCAAGTGTTTCTTTATAAATACATATTTATGATTTTTAGTTCTTTATAAAATAAAAAATAATTTGTTAAGCAACTTCAATGTATGTATATTCAAATTTTCGTTTATACTTTTTCACAAAGAGAACTTGTTTCTATATTTATTTTTCAGTTTTGATAAAAGCTAACAATACTCCAATGACAATTAAAATTGATCCTATGACATGCAAACGTCAGGTCTAAAAAAAAGAAGCAAATTGAAATAAATAGATTATTTACTTATATCTTATAGAGGAGTCATCACTCAATTAAAGCATTTCAAATAACTCAAACTTCAAACCATATTTAAAAAATCACAATGAGATCTAAAAACTAATTCAAGTCAATGTTCACAAATTGAAGAGTCGAATTTTTCTAAGATTCAAGAAGGAACGCACCTACTTGTAAGTAAATTTCATTAAACAACTAAAGTGTAAATATGAAACAAGTCACAATATTGATGACAATTTTATATTTTCATTAAATAATTGGTTATATAAACAAAGGACATTAAGTCATGATACAAACTTTTATTACAATGTGATACAAATATAGGCTATTTTTTATAGTTTCGACAGTCATAGCCGGGATTACAAAGGAGAAGTACAACATGAAATTGACCAGAGAAAATTCTAATAATTAGTCATAAGTCACTTGGATGTAAATAAGGAAAAATAATTAACTATTTATTCATTGGAAGAAGAATTTCCTTATAAACTATCAACTGGCATATAACATTAGGTAAGTTGACATCAAACTTGTCAATCAAGTGTGTTCTTAAGTCAAACCAAGCTAGTTTTCCATCATGTGTTTTGAAGAGTATATTGCTCGTATTCCATGTTCCAATAGGAAACGAAAGGCCAGGTAAGGGTCTAATAGTGCAGAGTTTAGTCCATGTTTCCTTCTTACCGATTTCACCCAAAATTGATATGTAAAAAGTAGTTGTCTGATGATAGCTTGACATCAAAGCAATTCTCCCATTTAAGAAAAATAAGTGTCTCCTCACCAAATAAAAATCAAAATTATCATATAGTTCTGAAGGTATATCTAAGGGTGTGAGAGTCGTATAACATTCCTCATTACTTAAGTCAAATGATACTAAATATTTTTCTTGAGTGTCACTAAAATGATCCAACCAATGACATATCCCCTCAAAGTAGAATCTATCATGATAAGCATAGCATATAGGAACATTTATATCAAGTTTCCTCCAAGAATTACTTTTGAGGCTATAAATCTCCCATTCGTCTCTAACATCCCATTCTTCACAATCCAATTCTTCCTCCTCATTTTCCAGCGGAAAAGAATATACATGTCTAATTACCTTATAATCATCTCTAGAACAATCATAGCCAAATCCTTGATATAAAAACTTAATATCAATATTATCTGGTGCATACTCAACTGGACTGGGAGGAATGACCTTAAATTCAACTGTAGATGGATTCCATAAATACACTTTATTTTTTAGGTAGAGGCAAATAATTCCATTAATGCTAAAACTACCCAAAATATAACATCTATCACGAATATTCTCTATAAGTTGATTCGACCAGTTTAATTCTTCCATATTTTGAAACCTCTTACCATAAACTGAAAACAAGGAGGACTTATTATTACTCTCGTCAGTGAGGCATAGAAGGAGAGATGTATCATCATAGTAAGAATGTGGATTAGATAGGAAATTAATGTAAAAGAGGTTCATGAAATCAGAATTTTCAAACAAGAGAGCCCATGATTTGTGTAGGCATCCAAATCTCTTAAGAGATTTCAAAGGCAGTTTGGAAAGAATGGAGAATGTAAGATCATCTGGTAAGTGATTCCCAAGTTTTTGAGCAATAAATTTATCGTGCATCTCTTGGTTATGCAACCAAATGTTAATGAGTTGCCAATGGTCTTTGTTGTTCTCACTCCAAAGATAAATAGGATGGGCAATGAGCCGGCAATGTTTGCTAATGAGGTTCTTTATGGTGGTCTCTTGCAAGTACTGCAACTATTGACAACAAAAAGTGAATAAAAGAAACAACATGAAATATGGGAATGACTTAGTTTATGTACCTGATCATCTTTAAGAAAGAGGGTGATTGTGGTTCCCCTTGGGATTTGTTGGGAATTAATATCCTTAATGATAATGAAAGAAGCACTAGGTTGAGAGTCCAACATATATTGGTCATGATGATTATTCTTAGAGGTAAGGATCACCTTGTGAGCAACCAAATAAGCAGAGTAGAAGCCAACACCCAAATTATTAATCAAATCTAAAGCAAACACACATGTCAAAGATTACAATTAATGAGCATGAAATAAAATGAAAATGGAACATCGTCACCTACTTACCTACTTTGGACATGCCAATACCATTGTCAATGATAGAGAGTGTTTTGTTAACCTTGTTAGGTATCAATCTGATAATTAATTCATCATCTAAAATGCTCTTGTTCTTGAGCCTTTCTGATTGTATTTTATCCAAAGCCTGTTCATAATATTAATTGCTAACGATAAAAAATGAAACATACAGAAAAAAAATCAAATCAAATTTGATCGACAACTTACCTTAGAAGCATTGTTGATAAGTTCGCGGAGGAATATTTCTTTATTAGAATAGAAAGTATTCTTCATCAAACTCAACATCTCGTTCATTTCACCCTTCAATACCAACTTCTCATCATTCTCCATTGCAATTGCTTTAAAATAATAACAAACCAGATGGAATTAACTTAATCAAACAAAACAACCCACAACCATAAATTTATATTCATTAATCACAACCACTCAATGCAACCACTTAATACAAAATTATCATCCACATTTGCTTTTAAATAATTAATTAATTATTAAATTATTTTTTAAAATTATTAATTAATGTTATCATTATCCACTTTATTATTAATTAACTTTTGTTAAAGTTTTCAATTTTTTCCTTTAAATTATTAATTAAGTCATTATTTCATATTGAAGCTTTGTATTTAATTTGCTTTATTATAAATAATATTATTGGAAATAAATTACAGATATAGCACTAAGAGTAAAATAAAAAACAGTGAAAGAAATACTAATAAAAAATTTAATATGAAATAAGAAAAACAAAATATTTTACAATTTAAAGATTTTCAAACTTACATAACGTTAAATTTATAATTATACTAATTAAACTATTATCATGTTCTATTAGATCCTTGATGCACAGCATGCAGCGCACATCTATGTGGCCACAACACATATGGTGCAATTCTCTCCAATGTGTCTCCCATCTATATGTGGGCATAATTAACCACATCCCCATAGTGCACATTAAAACTATTATTATAAATATTTAACTTATTTTCAATCCAATTTAGTTCTAAAATACACATCAATGATATGTTTAAAAACTCTAAAATTCTAATGAACACAATTTATATAATTAAATAGGATTTTAAAATTCTAAAAACTCTGATTAATTATATGAATAGGATCCTAAGATCTTAAGCAAACAACACAATTACATTAGAACCAAGCATAATACTCCAATCACAAACAATAAAGTCTTATATATTAAAGCTAAGGTTCTCTCTAGCTATAATTTTTATAAATATCCATACTCTTACCTCTTATTTCAATAACAGAATGTCTACTCTCGGATAAATTATTATTGGAAGAGTCATTCTTGAAATCCCTTATGTGAATAAGTTTTTAATAAAAAGAACAAAGAGGACCTAACATCTATTTATACACTCAGCAGTGACTTGAAGTTGGACTTTTAAATAAGTTGAAACCAATGCTAATCTTTTTATTAAAGGAGAAATGGATATATAACTCAATTGAAGTGGATTAGTATAAAATCTCAAGTATTTCATTGTTTTTTCTTTTACATGTTTATGTGTGTTTGTTATCCTTTTAACTAGTATTCTCAATAAAATGAGGATGAATAATATGAGAAGCAGGTCGATACATCGAGCTTTGTATAAAAGGTTTTCATATGAAAAAAAACAAGCTAAGTCTTTCTTACCCAGAACCTTATCCCAATATACTCAAAGAAAAAACTTTGTCTTATTGAAAACTCTTGAACACAAATGAAGGCAACACACACTAAGTTAAAATGTTGTAAAATTGCAAGAATTGTAAATTAGGTGTTTCTTAGGTGAGACTTATTAGTATCTTTGGACTTTTGAGACACACTCACCATTTACTTTGAAATATTAGTCCACTAATTGAAATGCTTAAAAAAATTTCAATCACTCTTGGTATAAGAATTTAAAGCTATGTCTAAGAAATTTGGCTCTTCAAGTGTTTGCCACTCCTTTCCACAAGTGTTTCACTCGCAAAGCCGTTGCACTTGGTAGTTGTCTCTTTCTGAGCACATCTTAAAACTTGTCCTTATATACTAAAGAAGAGTTAAATCCTTGTTTTCAACTTGATGTCAGCCTCTCCAATGGTAGATCGCATAAGAGGCGAAGAATTAAAAGCAATACAAGTGAAATTTGAAATGCTAAACTCAAATTGGAATATTATGTGACATCAAATAATAAAAAGCAATTGACAAGTAAGAATTAAGGTACACAAAAAAAGTAGCATATAAAACGGATTCCTAAAGAAAGGTACTAGAATGGAGTAGAAAAAACAAAATAAAATTCTAGAGTGAAATTTGGCAGCCTTTTGTTTGATTTATTGCTCTTGGTATACTTTGCATTTTGTTCCGAAATTTTTACCACATAAACCTAAAGATGTATATGAAATTTTGGCGCTTGTTTGTAGTCAATTTGAATTTTGGTGTAGTTGTGGTAATTTTTTCAAAATCAGCCCTCAAACTACATTGTCGACTATTTTTCCAGTCGCATTTTTCTTGCATCCGACTTGTGAAAGATTTATGTAAACATTTCCTTTTAGAATATGGATGCACCTTTTTAGTATGTTGTATTTAACTCCTCAAATGATTCAAATTACAAATTTCAGCCTCAAACTCACATGATCCAATTTTTCATAAATCAAACCAGCCACTCAACTTTTTTGAAGAACACTTATTTGCAATTTGAAAGAAACCTAAAGGAATTCAAACAAGAGATGATGAACTACTAGACATATTGAAATCATCAAGAACTCATCAATGATCTAATGAAAAGCATATGAACTCAAATTTAAAACTAAAATTGCACCAAACAGCTCATACAATGACACAATCTAAACATCTTACGGCAATGACTCTTAAATCAAGAAAATGAAATTGAAACAAAGTACTACTTGAATTTTATGACATGTATGGAATTTCAAGACTTGTGGCAACTTGAATAAGAATTTAAAAATAAAATTTTCGCAACCAGGATCGCAGCGGGAGACGGCGATACAAAATTTAGAAATTATAAAAAGTATATTAAATAGTAGAGATAGAGTCTTCACTATAGTTTATTATGGAAAACTATAGAAAAATCAATAATTTAGGGTTCGAGAATCGATTACGTGTGGGAAAGGTATTAGCACTTCACAACACTCCCGTCCTAAGAGGGTACGTTTATCACATAAGCAAAATGAGTATGATTTTTCAAAATGTTATTTTTTCCTAAAATAATAACAATAAATATGCAATTAAAGATAAATAAAAAAATAAAAAATAAAAAAAATAAACTAGGAAATAATAGAGATACTATTAAAGTCGAATAAAAGATGCAAAAAAAAAAACAATAAAGATGCAATCAAAGACAAATAAAATATGCAAATAAAAAAACAATAAAAACAATTAAAGACAAATAAAAGATGCAAATAAAAAACAGAAAATATTTTTTATTTTTGGGCTCGACAAGGATTGACCTTGCTCCAACGTATTTCTGTTTACATAGAAAATCATGGTTCACAGAATTCTAATTTGAAGATTTGTTTAATGATGTTTGATATTTTTAATTTTGTAAATGTTATGTTTTTTATTACTTTTGAAATGTTTTATATTTTTTAATTTTTGAAAACTTTATATTTTTTTTATTTTAGAAAATTTTATATTTTATACTTTATATTTTTATAAATTGCAAATTTTTATATTTTCAAAATTTAAATAGTACAAGAAAACTATATTTGTATTTAATTATTCTTATTTTTTTTTAAACTTAAAATTTTAATATAATAAAATTAGAACAGGATTAGGAAAATGGGATGAAATTTGGTATGAAAAATAAAAGTAAAAATGGAATAAAATAATTAATATTATCTATTTATTTTTAAAATTTAAAATAAAATTTAGATACGGGAAGACACATATGGTACTGAACGTGAGATGGATGAAGAATTGTGAGTAAGACAACCACTTTCCAGAATTAGATATAGCTAGGAATGAGGATGTACTCAAAGCACCAATCCACCATTATCAAATACAGCTTAAAATGAAGATATGCTCAAAGCAGCAATACATCATCATCAAGTATAATTCATGGTCAATTTTAATAATACATAGTGCGAAGTAACTAACACTCAATATTGCTATTATTACATATCAAACAAACACAATTACAAAGCATTCACATAGTAAGTATGGATACAAAACATAATGCAAACCCTACTAAAACATAGAAAGTGTACCAGTTGAAGACTTTTTTTTTCTTTTAACTGCTCAAGACCTTGAGATTTTGACGTCTTTTTTCTCTTGTGAGTATAGAATTTTTCCGCTTGTAGAATTTTATGGGCGAACCAAATGTGTATTTTCTGTAATGTGATGTGTGTAAATTTTTCCTGTCTTTATAGTTTCGTGTGTGAACCAAACGTGTCTAAGCCTCTTTGTTGTGAGCACATATATGTGTTTGAAAAATAAAATCCGTAGTGTAATTGTTAATCTGCAACCTGCTCCTAATGACACAAATTATTTCCTTTTTCAAAATATTGATTTTCTTTTGTCCGCATTTTAATTAATGCTCTTTAATTATTTGCAATTAAGTAGAATAATTACACCATCACCAACTTCACTACTAAAATCTCATGTTATTCAAATTTCAAATTAATTCCATAATCAAATTCAATCAGTTTTCAATCAAACAAATTTATCAATTTTATTTAATTTGTGTACCCGGGTCATTAAATCAAATCATTTGTATGTGTCTTCTAAAATAAAGCAAGTAGTATGAGACCCAAGCCCAATCGTCTAGTGAGAGATGAGTGGTCATAAGAAGAGAGTTGATGGGGTTGACTCAAAACAAATTGTAATTAGCAAACTAGGGTGTGCAACACAACTGGCCCAAATAAAAGAAAGCTTAGACAACTGCTGAAGCCTTTTTATTAAAACTTTAAGGGACTGGGCCTTAAAACAAATATTATTTTCCTGCAGGCTATTTAAAATAGACCAAATTTTCTTAGAATTATTTAAAATAAAAACCAAGTTCTAGTTATTTATTTTTCCACTATTTATCCAAAAATGAGAACACATTTTCATTACTCTTTTTTTATTTTATTATTTATTATTATGAAAATTTGTTTTATTCTTTCTTTCCCTTTTGGAAAACAGTAACATTTAGACTTAAATCAAATGATTATTTATTGTATTTTTAAAGAAGTAAATAAAATATTATAAAAAGAATAAGAAACTAAATAATATATTTTTTTGGTATTTTTTTTCACCTCTAAAATGAAAACAAAAATAAAATAAAAGGTTATAGAATTCAAACTTAAATTTTTGAACATTTATTAAAAATATTTTATTATTATTATTATTTTTTTTCATTTCTTTTATCCGGATGAAATTGGATGTTGACAAAAATTAAAACTTAAACCAATCTATTTTACCAAATTAAAATGAACAAAAAAACTCAAGAAAATTAAAAGCACATAACACAAACTATAAAAAATGAACATGAATTTGGATGGTTCAAGAAGATAGAATGCAATTGAACTTATTAAATAGAGATACAAAGCATATATATAGTGACAAACATTCAAGACATGAAAATTTAATTAGGAACAACTTGGAAATTGAAAAATACATCAAAGAACTTAGCTCTTGAAGACCAAAGCTCTTGATACCAAATGATGAACCTCTAATGCCATGGTTGGGCATGAATGTTGAACCCATGAATGGATGGAGAATTGGCAGCGGAAAAAAAGAGTAGTTCAAGGCATGGAAGACAATGTCTTTCAATGGAGGAAAGTGCTTTAGAAATGGAGAGGAAAAAAAGAGAGGTTAGGCTAATTCGTCAAAGGATTCTAAGCTAAGCAAGATAGGCTAACCTAGAGAGGGGCTCAAACAAGTAGGGCTGAAAAATGTGTACCACTTCACTAAATTGGAGCCAAAAGTGAGTGGGAAATTCAAAATATAAAACTCCTAGATATAGAGCAACCAATGGCCATGTGACACTTGTCAAGTGATCAATGGAAAGGGGTGACAATGGTAGATCTTGTGTCATGTGTCAAATCACACAAAGCATTGAGAACATGCACAAAGTGTGAGGATGGACGTTCCATGCTTGCTCTTGATGCCCTAAGTTGCCTAGGGTTTCAAATGAGCTTAAATGAAGCCCGATTTAAAGCTCTATGTGACTCTGTACATTATTATTGCTCCTACTATGGTCCAAAATACAAAACTCAAAAGAAATATGTTGAGGTTAAAAACATGTCCCAAAAGGAAAAAATTAAACTACATTGCTATTTACAAACAAAGATGTGACCAACGTTGATAAGAGCTTTACTCTGTCGAACTCACCTGAGTGTCACTCCCTGGATTCTTTCGGCCATCGCCCTTGTGGTTGAGCCATTATTTAGAGCTCTTCTATCAAGACGAGCCTATTACGTGTGCTCAAGCTACTTGAAGAATAAACACGCCAGATGATTTTGTCATTGTTCCTGACACACAAAAGTCTTTATTCTCAAGATAAATGACTTATCGTGACAAGGAGTTTCTAAACTCGATGCCTAAAGTTTATAATTGAATTCAAATAATTCTTAAGTGTTTTTAAAGTCTACATCCTCAATGACACATGTAAAGATGAATTATTTAACATGCTCCTATCCATATCCATCAAGGTTTGATTATGCCTTTCTAACACACCATTTTGTTGTGGTATACCTAGCATTGTGTATTGAGCATAAATATCATGTTTCTCAAGGAACTTAGCAAACGGACTAGGGTGTTGTCCATTTTCATCATATCTTCCATAATATTCACCACCTCATCTGATCTGACAACTTTCTCCTTCCTATCTAATTGTCTTTTTACTTCATTTATATAATTTTCAAGGCATTCACTTCTTGAGATTTCTCGTGCAATAAATAAACATACCCATAATGTGAAAAGTCATCAATAAAAGTGATAAAGTACTTCTCTTTATTGGAATAATTTACATCAAAAGGTCCACATATATTGGTGTGCATAATTTCAAAAAGTTGAGTACTTCTTGTGACTCCTTTCTTAGTGTGTTTTGTTTGTTTGCCTTTAATACAATCCACATATACATTTAGATTAATAAAATCTAAATTCGGAAGAATTTCATTATTTACTAATCTTTTCATCCTTTTTTTGGAAATATGTCGCAAATGCTAATGCCACAAGTAAGTAGAACACTCATTCACTAAACCAATTTTACTGTCAACATTATGATGTAAGGTCATAAGAGTTTAAGCATATAAATTATCAAGATTCAATTTATATAAACCATCAGAAAGTGTACAATATTCAATCATACAAGTATGCTTATACAAAGTGAAAAAACCATTTCCAAACTTAAAAGAGTATCTAGCAACATCAAGTTTAGACAAGGAAACTAAATTCCTCGAAATACTAGGTACATAAAAAGTATCCAACAAGTCTAAATGAAATCCACTGTCAAGGATTAAATAATAAGTCCCGACTCCACTGGAACCTTCTCTCTGTTCCCCATGAAGACAAACTTTTCAATTGTGTTTATGGTTCAAGTTGAAAGGAATCCATGGATCATATTAGAAACATGAGTCGTACATTTAGAATTGAACTACCAAGTATTACGGGGAAGTTCAATTAATTTGATTAAAAAATACATGAGCATTATGCTCACCTTTCTTTCCAAACCAATCTTTATGTTTTAAGCAATCCTTCTGAAAATGTCCAAACTTCCTATATAAATGCATTTTATTGAAAAATATGCAGGCTGAAGTTCAAGACTGGGTGAATTGAACTATTAATCCTCTTTGAAAAACAAGTTGGATAGAATGGGAGTTTTTATTGATCAATTTATACCAATCAAAGTATGCATAAAACTGCCAATTGAAATCACCAAACAGCAAGCTAAATATGAATTTTTATATGTGCCCAATAAAATAGTTAGCTAAAATGTCAAAACAGCCGGTTGAAATTTTTTGGCAGTGTGCAAACAGAAAAATAACAGGTTAAAATTGCAAATCAATTGATTAAAATTCGCAAAAAACTTAGAAAAAATGTTAGTTGTTTTGGCACAAAATCGATCACCTAAAATCAGATTTTAATCAATTAAAATTTTTGACTAAGACAATTTTCAAGATTTAAAAATGATCAAACTTGTAAACTTCTTTTAAATCAATTTTAAATCAACAAAGATTGAAAAAGAGATTCAAAAGTATTCTGTCCAGAAAAACAGTAAGCTAAATCTGAAAAACAATTGATTAAAACTTTACTGCAAAAGGATTTAACAGTTTTGGAACAATGATTATGGAAAATAGTGAGTTATCCAATAGCTATTAGATGATTACCAACTAATTCAATTGATAAAATTGGTTTTTCAATCAAGAAGCATGTTAAGATCAATTCCACAAGCCTTCCAAAAAATAGTTGATTAAAATTCAACTCCAGTTAACTGTTTTACATGCCAGAATCAAGTTTTAAGTGTTGTTTAGAAAAACAATCGGTTAGTTTTCAATTTTAGATAGCTATTTATACCAAAAAAATGATTTTGATATGAAATAGGCACGCGAATCAAATGGCACAAAGATAACATAGAGTACACAAGGAATTTTATATTGGTTCACTCTTCTTCAAGAGCTACATCCAATCCTTTGCAAAACCTTGCAAATAATTTACTAAAAACACAAAGTTTACAATCAAGGACAATACAAAGACTCAATCTTGAACCCTACAAGATTGATCTAACCCTACCACACGAGATGCAAAAACTCTACTGCAAAATGTAGAACCCTACTGCAATGTTCAACGCAAACTTACACCGAAATGAAATTACAATGAAATACAACTCCAATTATACTCAAACACCCTATTCAAGTATAATGCAACACAAGAATCAATGAAATTCAAATTACAAACAATTAAGAAACCAAACAGCACCAAAAACAAATTCAAAACAACAAGAACTCTTATATGTGATAAAAACAAGCTATTGGATGCTCCTTCCAATCAAGTGCAAGCAAAAGTCCACTCAAGAATGAGACTTAAGGATGATCTTGATCCAATCTTGATCAACCTCTCAATTCTTGAAGGTATCTCTCTAAAAAACTCTCAAGTGAATGTTTCACCAATTTAGAAAATGCATTTCGTGTTTGAAAAATGGCATCCTGCATGGTTTTATAGCATAACCTGCACTGTTAGGTAAAATCAATTGGTTGTTTTTGAAAAACAATCGGTTGTTTTTGTTTTGCAATAAATTTTTTCACAAAACAAGGTTTGAAAATGATTTTTCACCTGAGTAAATTGGATTTCCTTGCATGAAAATGATAGAATGACATTAAACAAATGCAAACAACAACTTAAGACACTCTACTCTACCCCAACCAAAGCTCTAAAGCAAATATTCATCAAATCTTCCAAAGCTTCATAGGATTGCTTCATCAAATCTCCAATCAAAGCGATGTATCCAACACATTTGTCATTTTTCTTCTAGATGTTTGTAGACGACCCTGTAATATTTAATGTTCCATTACCCTTTCTATGTTTCTTATAAAATTTCTTTCTAGCTCCTTGATTATTCTTATAATGAATGAAGTGGTTTCCATGATTCTTAAGTTTGGTCTTCTCCTAAACTAACATACTTTGTAATTCATGCACATTCCATTTATCTTTCATGGTATTATTGTTCATTTGGAAAGGATCATACTCGGATGGTAATTAGTTCAAAATGAAGTGTACAAGAAAATTCTCATCTACTATCATTTCAAGAGACTTAAGTCTTGCTACAATATTTGTCATCTCAATGACATATTCATGCATAGTATGAGAACCATCAAATTTCATGGTGGTTAAGGTACTCATTAATGTCCCAACAAGAGAATTATCAGTAGTTTGGGAGCTCTTTTCCACAAATTTCATAAATTTTCTTACACTCTCAATTTCGGAAAGAGCTGACTTAGTATTACTTGTTATGTTTATTTGCATAAGCATCAAACTAAGTCTGTTTGACCTTTCCCAAGCTTTATAATGGGATTTCTCTTCAGTGCTACTAGCATAAGTAATAGAATAGGTTTTCTAACATGAAAAATCATATCAAGATCCAATACACCTAAGTGAAATTGGACTTGTTTGCTCCAATCAAAAAAATTTAAGTCGTTAAATACTAGGACAAACATAGCTTGTGAATGTAAAGATAAGGAATATATACTGCAATTAACACATACCTAACATTAATACTTTGAGTTATACATTAAACATACAATACAAATTCAGACAACAAACTGACATTGTATACATACTAATGTTCTCCTTTGGGTGATAGATTAATACACAAAATATAATGATACTAATAATATTAACAGTATTTGGTAAGACATATGCACTAATTAGACAAACGTATTATCTTTGGATGTATAAACAAAACTAATAATGTGTACTCACTACCAATTATCATGTCCATTAATTATAAGAACAACTAATCAACCTTTGGGTGATTAATAAATGTCTTGCAATAATGAACTTCAATTAACCCATAAATCAATTATTTATAGTTTAACATCCATTCTACAGGTAATTGAAATAAATATTATCATTAATTTGGAATTAAACAAAACATAAAAGATTTGATCACTTTGGTTATTACAAATCTATCATAGAATTAATCCCAATTGAAATAAAAATCATCATTAATTTGAAATTAACCAAAACATAAAGATTTGATCACTTCGATGATTACAAATCTACCATACAATTAATCCAATCAAATAAAATCATCAATTAGTAAATTAATTTTCTTTAATGCAGCGGAAATATCAAATAAAATCTTTCCATTTAGACACATCATTATACATTTACTATAGCCAAAACAATTCTACAGCCAAAAGGAATGTGACTCATCACAACCACAAAACAAGGTTTTATCATATGCGTATAAGTAAAATTTGTTTTAAGGATTCAAAATCGATGATCACACATGTGACGATGTAATTCTTAACCCTTTTATAGTTTTTTTAAGGTTCATCAAAATTGGGAAAATCATCGTTAATGGAGAATACCACATGTAAGTTAAATAATAATTTAGAAACAATCAATCATAAATATTTCATAGAATCTTAGAATATATGATTCTGGCATAATATAGGATAGTGAAAGAGACTTACCTTGTTCCATGAGAGACCTAATCAAAAGAACTTCAATCTCTTTTTTCCCTATCTATCTCTTTCAGTCACTTTTCTTCCTCACATACTTTCTTGATGGCAAATTGTAGAGAACCCTCGCACTGTAGAAAAAGAACCCTAATTTCTTTCTCTGACCAACATCTATCAAGTTGATTACCATCAGCTATTTATAAAGTAAATAACCTCATATTTACTAATAGGTCCTTTTATTTTATTAAATCACATTTAGATCCATAATTATATTTCCCATGAGTCACATCAAGGAATATATTTATTTATTTTCTAACAAGAACTAAATGTAGTCCAAGAGATTAGGGTGAACTAGTATAAAATAGATTTACCTGTGTTTATCTATTATTGTTGGGTGATCTTGCTTTATGGTTTTGATTTTAGCGAATTGAGTTCAAGTTTCGTTTAACCCCTTCCTAGAACTTTAAATTGTTCCTACATATAGTGCCTCTAAATTTTCTTTAATTTTTCTAAAATAAGTGTTATTTATTTGTATTTAGAATTAATGTTAAGATAAAGAAATAATTTCAAATTATGAAAATATTACAATTAAAGAAAATTAATTTATATATTAAAATTAAAGTTCATTCCGTAAATAATAATTGAAAGTAATTAATTCAAATTTAAGAAGAAAAAGTTTGTAAAAAATGAAATTGGAGAATTTGAATCATTAAAGTTTATAAAAAAAATTGCTCTAAAGTTTGAAAAATCACTTTAACCCTTTATTACATTAGCATTCGACAGTATTCTAGTCTGTGGTCTTTTCATTCTTAATTTTAATTTCTTTTTATTCAGATCTGCTCTTTCTTTTCATCTCTAAAATTAAAATATATCAACAAAAGTATGTTACTCAAAAATATATTAAATAATAAACTAATAAAATCATTATATTTAATATTATTAAAAAGTTAAAATTGTATATCCTTATAGGTTAACATTAATAAATATGAAAATAAATTGAAGATCAATTTAAAAATTCTAAAAATATAATATGTTGACAAATATAAAAATACATCTTAATAAATTTGACCAAGTCACCATAAAGAACTTCAACATAAAAATTATATTAATCATAAATATCCATATAGTCGCAACATGTAGGAAATAAAATACCACTTTAAAGTTTAATTCTGATATTTTCTTTCATTTTTTTTATAAGAAAGAAATATAACTCGTTAAGAATTTTTTTTTTCAAATAAAAAGTTAATTTTCACAGTACAACAAATAATGAGATTTAACATCATAATTCTCTTCCATGATGGAATTGAACCAAGTTCTAAAAATATATAAAATATAATAATTAATATAATTTAAAAAACTAAATAAAAATAATTAAACAATAAAAACTTCAAATAAAATATAAAAATATCTGGTAAAGAAGAATTAAGAAATTTGGCAAAATCAAATATGTGAAATAGACCAAAGTTATTATTATTATTATATTATATTATATTAATAATAATAATATATTCAAGGTTGAATTTTGTTTGAATCCGTACTTAGTTTCTGAGAAAATAAAAATAAAAAATAATTTAAAAGTATTTTTTTTTCAATTATTGCCTACTTAAAATAATTTTTGTTTTTTTTTTATCGGTTTGTTTTGAACCCTATCGTAAATTAGTAACTTAACCCATATTTATGATTAAACACGCATCCCTTAATAAGGCTTTACCTATGTCCTATACATACTTCAATTCAATGACATGTTCCTAAGCAACTGTTGGGACCTCATAATACCGTATCGGCTACCTATGCTTTCACTGACTGGGCACTTTGGTTTCATTTTTGGTCTGTTACTAATCAGAATGCCACAGGAATAGTGTTAGAATAACTACCTGAATAGAATTATGTTAAAAATATTTATAGTGCTTTGTTTTACTGGTACGAACAACAAAATGGTTAACAAATACATGTCTATATAGAGTACTACAAATGCTTAAGGAATGATAGCACGCTCAGAACTTAAGCTAATTAAGTCCAGAGCAGATAAAATAGTTTCATGGCGACAGTTATCTTCATACATGATCCATTTGTAAACCAGCTGCTCCCTCAAACTTTGAAGCTCAGACTACAAGTAAACCATGATCCATATTTCATCAACTCAATCAAAAATACACATAACCATACAAGTAAAACTAAATATTTACAAACCGTGATGTAAATAGGCATATTCTTTCCTTTAAAACTACATAAACCGTCCCACATTTCCATATATTTGATAACCAACAAACCACAATCAAACCTACAAATCATCACAAATCATTACTAATGAACAAACTTTAATATAGAAAACAATAACCAAATTCACAACACACGAACAAGTTTGGTTGGATTGGGAGGTTATTCTATATGACTTTAACATGAGATTGTTTGAGGGCCCTGCATCTGAAAAGAAATCTACTAGAGATTGTAGTCGGTATGCCTGAAATAAAAAAATAACAAATTTTCACCCACACATAATGCTAGACCATTGGATTTCACCAAACAGATAAGACATTACCATAGCGAGATCAATGGCCTTGCATCCATGTTGTTTGTGTTTGTGGCCGAGGAAATCCAGGATGTACAACTGCCTTTTACCCCAAACTAGAGCATAACACCACCAATGATCCTTATGAACTGTGGGGACAAAAATCTACACCCAAATAAAATAGGATTTAGTAAATAATAGGATTTATATACATCTGTGCATAAACACTGCTTCTGAACCCTCACAATGCACAAGTATAAACCCATGATTTAACAACGGGACACATGGTTATAAAATTTGGCTACTACACTCATATGCGTTCATGACCATTTTGGTATATTCAGTTCTTACCTTCCCCAGTTAGATCGTAACATATATGTTTCAGTGTTTGATGTACCAAAATATGTTCACTTTATACAAAACATAAATACTACTTCTCACCCCTCACCATACATCACTAGTTAGCAATGTTTTCAAGAGCGGACAACTAAGTATAAATTTTGGCAAATAAAGTCATGACCGACCATTTGACAACACTTACTATATCAGTAGTCATGAATTGGTAGAACTCTAACAAGGTCTCTGGGAAATAAGTTGTGTATTCAGCTTCTCCCCATGCAGTCCACTTTGATTTAACACTTTGATTTTGCATTACCTCAATAACATCGGTCTGCAACAAATAACATTCATGAAAATATAGTATGAACCATAAAAAAAATAGTAATCCCAAACATACCACAAACATTGGATTGAGGTAGATACGCTTTACACTGCCTGTCCTTTGTTTATCTTCATTCATGAGCATAAAAGTGGCAAACATCATGACCTACATTAAATTTTGAAAGTTAATTGGAAACAAAATGGGACATAAAATGGGACATTGAAGGTAATCAATTCATGCTTATGAAGTTGTCCACTCTTTGCGCCGGTCCAAGGCTGTGGAGCTCAGCCTTGGTAAGGATACACTGATCAATTTCAACAACACAACAACAAATAATAATATCAGATTAAGTCCAAATCAATCATACAGTGAACAAATTTATAAAATATAATATACCTCTCGTCATTTTCTCATAACCGGTCACGCTCTTATAAAGCTTCTCAACATCGACTGTTATATTGGCCATCGCATTATGACAGTCTGCACTCTCTAGGGAGTAATTGTGAGGCTCTTGGGAGGAGTGATTGTGGGAGTGTTTGTTAGAGTATTTTCTATTGTGTTTGGGGGACTTCTTGCTGGACTTTTTGCTGGACTTTTTGCGGGACTCATGGGCAGAGTAATTGTGAGAGTTGGGGGAGTCTTTTTTGCAACCTTTGTACTACTGCTTTCTAAAGCATTTTCGGAACTCATTCGGCAGCTGTTACGGAGACTCCTTCGAGGACTCATTGTGGGACTGATTTTCAGAGTGATAGTGGGGTTGTTTCTGGGAGAGATTGTGGGACTCTTTTCGACAGTAGTTGGATTGAATGTGGAAGTGTTTTGGGGACTGTTTCCACTGATGATTGGGGGAGTCTTTTCAGGAACCTTTGGAGTGATGCTTTCTAAAGCATTTTCAGAACTCGTTCGACAGTTGTTACGGAGACTCCTTCAAGGACTCATTGTGGGACTGATTGTTAGAGTGATAGTGGGGCTGTTTTTGGGAGAGATTGTGAGACTGGGACTTGGACGACTCCTTATTGGAGTCCTTGACCTATTCCTTTGTCCAATGGTGGAGAATGGGGCAATGCATAGTTCCTTTCTCAATAGTCTAATTTCTTCAGCAACTGCAGAGATCTGTTTCACATTGGAGTGAATCATTTGTATTCTTTCTGAAGCCTTTTTCCACTCCTTGTAGTCTTTGGCTTGAACATCCTCGCCCTCATTAACAACTACAACTGAAGACTGTATATGTTGACGTGCATTGCGCACAATGTCCCAATTCTCCTCCTCGTCGGTCAAGTCCCAATCTCAAACAATCTACACAACACGAGAGAAATAATTATTACCAAATAACAACAAATTCTACAATCATAATGTAAAAAATTCAACAACACTCATAATTACGTGACTATTTATAATTAACTGCTCAATTTTTGAGGAGTATCTCAAACTCTTAATCACAGGCCAATCACGAATTCGAGGGAATAAAAGACTGCGTCCCAAACCAAGATGATGCACAACCCACAGCTTCACAAAAACAAAGTCAAACCAATTAACACATCACATCTTTCATTCCCAAATTGACACCACATTATACATAATTTCACACAAACCTGCAGCACAGGGACACAGCTAGACAGGTGTAGGCCTACAGTGTTCGTCTGATGCCAAAAAAGATGTGAGTCTTGGTCCAGAGTTTTCACCAAATAACTATGAACAGCCTCACCCCAATTCCACATATGCAAACACTCTAAATTATATAATAAATTAAAAGGAAATAAATTGACTATTCTGGAAGTGCGTGGAAAATAAAAAACAGCAAACAAAAGCAAAATATACAATTTACCGTAATCATCAACATTGTCTTCCTCATCCAATTTCAGTAAAATCTTCTCAACTGTGATGTCCTCCTGACCAAATAAGTCGTTGACCAAACCGGGTGTAGAGTTATCAAGATTAACTTGTTCTCCAATAATACCCAAACCCAGAACAACACAAAACATCTAAAAGAGAGAAGGTCAGTCATTTTCTTGTTCACTTCCACAATGATGTTTGTCTCAACCCGGTGCCTAAGCCTGAGCTGCAAAATTATATATCATATTTTTATTACTATCTTCTCATTTAAAACATTTCAATAACAAAAAAAAAAAAAAACTTACAAACATACTTACCATAGGTGTTCCATCATTGACAGTAATTGCTTTTCCTTTTGCAGCCATTAAGCTTCAAATTTTCAAGCACCTATACAAACAAAGCAATTTTAATAAGCTGACTTCGAACTGTCAATTCATGAACGATTATCCCTTCTTTCATGTCAGGATACCATACTTAATGTTTTGGAAACTAAACTCATATGTCTTCATGAGGACCATTAACCATATAAACTTCTTTGACTAGACCCACAACAATGATTATGCAAGGTTGCGAACAAAAATGTGTTTGTATTAATACTAGTTTTGAGAATACAAAACATCACATGTTAACCCTTTTTAAATGACGAAACCCCATAGTTGAAGTTTTGGCGTCTGAAGTTATAAGTGTTCATGAGGGCCATTATTCCAAATCAAGTTTTTAACTTCCGACAAGTTACCCATTCAACAGTTGCACTAAACCTCAACCCTAAACCAACCACCACGACGAGCTAACGACAGGTAGAGGGTGAGCGAAGACGACAGGTCGCAGAGAGTGAGAGGAGCTGCGTGCAAGAGAGACTACACAGACAGTGCGTGATTCAGGTTTGAGGAAGACGAGAGAGCTCCAACAAAGTTTTCTGTGTGAAAGATGAGAGATAGCCTATGTGGAAGATGAGTGAAAAACGAGAAGAAGACGAGAGGTTTTGTGCGCACGAAGAATAAATCTTCCTTCCAAAAGGCTTTTCACCTCCCCTTTGCCTCTCTCCGTGTCATTGTACACTTGGAATAAAAAATTAATATTTTTGACATGTAAGTAATGTCAAATGTGAGTAATCTAAAATTAATATAGCCAACTAAAAACAGGTTCCCATGTCGTAAAATTACTCCTAATAACTAATAAATGGCAGCAAGAAAAGAACAAGATATTACTAAGAAAAATTATAGAACAGAACATAGTTGAAGATGAAGCCAACAACTGAGGATGATGATGAAGGCAGTCCAGTGTTGATGAGCGAGTCGGAGATGGCGACGTGAACCTTCCCAATGGTGAAGCAAGCGTTGATCTCAATAACATTAGTACTACAATGGCCGACGATAACCATGATGATGGGAGTGTCGTCAATGATGAGTGTCATCAAGCATAATTTTTTGGTTCTTATTTTCTATTGGGAACCCTAGGGGAAAAGAGCCATCCTTTTTAATTCTTTAAATTGGGTCATCACAACGCCACCTAAAATATCCCAACTACATGAGTTGGGTGACTCAAACCCCAGGGTGCAAAAATGAATCCACGTGATGCATGATCCACTGATTTCACAAGCAAACGTGTGATTCCGCAAAAATCCACCATGGGCGTAGCTCGCTGTCATCTCCCTTAGGTACAAGATCATATGAGTTTGCTACTATACTATCAATTTTGACAGCATTGGTCATATTTGTCATTTTCTCTATTATACATTTCTATGTTACTCATTTTCATCACCATGGGCAATAATTACTGATACTTCTCCACAATAAACTATATTGCATGAATTCTTAATTTTTATATACATACATCCTTGTTTTCATGTGTCAAAAAGAAGACATGGAATTTCTTCATTAATATGAAGTTCACATAGACCCATTGTGTCACTTGCTACTTGCTATAAAATTTAAGAGTTCGTTCCAAAAATCATATTAAGATGCCATATTCTTGGTTTATACTGAAAGATGTATCAGTTTGTACACATACCAAAATATATTATTTATTCTGTCCGCTGACACAGCTGAAAATAACAAGATGATTCTAGAGAATGATATACACACCAGGGTAAGATCAGAAAGTCCTTGGACAGGAATGGGTTGTGATCTTGGCTGAGTATCTCCAGTTCCAAGTTGTCCATATTCATTATTTCCCCATGCCCATAAAGTTCCATCCTTTTGAAGAGCCAAATTATGAAATGCTCCAACAGCAATGAGCCTCACACTTTCAAGACCTTGAACCCGAACAGGAACTGAAATCTGTTTTCTGTAAGATAAAGCAAAAAACAATTAGAAGTTAGCAAAAAAGTAGAAACTGTTTGGTTACTGAAACTGCATAAAAACATCTGAATAAGTAAATTAAGTTCATATTAAGATAATAGTAGCATAGTCTTATAAAGAAAACGAAAAGAAAAATACTGGATCAAGCTAGAAAATCTTTTTGATAGAGGCAAAAATTCCAATTTTTGTTGTGGCAAAATGCCATCTTTGCTACAATTTGAAGCATTTGTTTGGAGCAGAATTCTACTATAGGAAGCTTCTTTAGCATGTCACTTTATTTTGAAAGATTAGGTGTGTTTTTGCAATCTATTTTTAATAAAAAAAATACTAACAGATATATTTAGAGATTAGGAACCTTTATCACTTTGATTTTTGTCGATCGCTGGTCTCAATTCTGGGAGTGCAACTTATATCTATTTGTTGGACAACTTCACTTAATATCAATTGGTTTTAAGGTGAAATATGGTATGGTATCAAAGCCTGTAATTCATCTTCATACCTCAACTCTGAGTTCAAATTATATATCTATTGAGTACCTCTACTTAATGTCAATTGGTTTTAACATGAAATCTGGCAATTATAACTTTTTTCATGGTTGTTCTCTGTTTTGTTCTTTGAATAGAAGGATTCCTTATCGTGCTTTTTCTTTGCAATCCGTTCCCTTCATCTCAATAAATTTATTTTTTTATTCTAAACTGAAAATTACATGTCACCAGGTGGCCATGGCTGACCCCATGTCCAAATATGGCCTTCACGTGTAAGTACTACTGAGTGAGTTCCTCCAGCAGCAACCTGCACCCCAATCAATTATAAAAACATTAAACAAAGCAAAATCCATCCCATCCTGCAAATGATGCATTTGTTACTGTTAAAATTTATGGTAGAAAAAAATTTCTTTCTTCTTCATACTTCTTATCATGTTGAGATTACAATTCATATATATAAGGCTATTTTAGTAAATATAATAATAACACGTAGACATCTAAATCCAGATAGTGGGATTCACTATAATTATAATTTGCTAAATAAGAAAACAATAAAATATAAATCTTGACATAAATAATACAGCTAATAAAACAGATTCTAACACTCTCTCAAAGTGAATAGGTATTTTCCATTCCCAGCTTGGAAACAAGACTCTCAAAATATTTTCTAGACTTGCTTTTGTTCCCTCCTAAATATGTTGGTTCAATCTCAGACTAATTCACTTCCAATTTTCATCTCCAACAGTTCAAGCTATTGCAATCTTCAATACTTCCACCGCATCAACTCCAATTCATGTTTAAACATCAAATCCTGCGATAAGAAGCACATTGAAGAATGGAATTGAAGTCAAAATTACATTATTTGGCATCAGAGCTTAAATTCTTCAAGAGATAAGTGCTTCTTCCAATTTTTTCCATTTTTGTGTTGTTGATCATTTGTTTTCATGTCTTGAATTCTTCTCAATTATGTCTTGAATTCTTCTCAATTATTTTAATCATTTTTTGTTGATTTTAATCAATTCAAAACCATTGCTCTTCCTTAAATTGTCGAAGAACAACAAAATACATAGGACTTTTCGCTGCATGTGATGTTGTGTTTTGTATTTGTTGTTTTTTTGAGTTTTATTCAATTTCATTTGGTGGAGTCACTATATTTGAGTACTTTTCAATTTATAATCCTTACATGTCATGTGCTAAGTCATGTGTTTCTTTGAATTGTCATGAAATTTTCATTGTAGAAGCTTGTTCATAATTAATTGTCATGAAACTCTAAGGAGCATAAATCGAAGAAAACTAAATCAAGAGTAGTGCATGAATGTAATGATTAGAAATTTTTAAACATAGTTAAACTATTCTAATAGCTAAATTATTTACATCTTGACAAAAGATTCAATTAAACTATTAACTACTTAAACTAATCACAAACAACAAAACCAAAAACTTGAAGCATGGTCCAGGTAAATGGACCGAATCACCTATAGTATAGTTAGAGGGTTGTCGTATTCTCAAGAATTAGAAAGATTCTTAATAATTTTTGTTTCTTTTGTAAAAACATGCATGAATACGTTGAAATTACACGTTGGATTGCAAATAAAACAAGATAAATACAAGTTGAATATAAGAATGGTTAAATACAAATAGTGAAGTTTCAATGATTAAGTATTGGGTAGTTAAACCCAGTTAATTCTTTAATCTTAGTTGTCTAATATCAAATCATAATCAATCAATCACTTAAATTGATATCATTTATTCTGTGCATTAAAATTAGAACAATAATATCCAACGACAACACTTTATTTCCAGCAGTTGCAATATTTGATTGATTGAGTTGTTAAAAAAATTATTTTTCAATATCATTTGAATTCCTAAAATCAATAACAATGATTTCTCTACTTATAAAGCATTAAGTATAAAACTTAATTAGTTAAGGACACATTATAATTGCAAATATAAATAAGAATGGACAGAATAGTTAAAATGCGATCCAATCCCAATCTAAGGAAGTGCATAAATGAGATACTCTTTGCTTTGATTCCTCTTAGCTTTCTTCAAATGAATGGTATATGAGAGTAAGAATTGAATGCTTAAAGGTACCACAAATTGTATAATTCCAGTTTCCTCCAAATGAATGGTCCATGAGAGTAAGAATTGAATGCTTAAAGGTACCACAAATTGTATAATTTCAGTATGGAACCGCGTAAGGGTAGAGGGTGCTAGTTGTGTGACCATTAAAGATAACCAAACAAACTCATATTTAATTAATTTCCCTCAACACACTTTGCTCTCTCTTCTCTTTTTATATATCTGACCTCAACTCATGAACTGAATCTCATCAACAAAACTTGTTCCTACTACTACTACTCCTAAACAAAGCTTTTTCTTGCTTGTTTAAAGGTGAAGGAATGGAAGCATTTGACCAGGGAGAGATTGTGGAGCCAGTGAGTCCAACAGGGCAATACTTTACAAGCTCTTCACTGAGTATATACATTCTTGCTGTCTTGGAAGCTGAGATTCCCATTGATGACTCTCAAACTGTGCCACTTCTTCAGAATCTCTTCCTTCCCATCAACTCACGTTTCTCCTCCATCATAGTAACCGTCTCCATCCTCACCCACTAATTGCATTTGTTTGGATAAAACTTTTCAATGAATCTGTGCGTATATTACATCCATTATTTCATTTTAACAATACTTTTAATCAAATCAAAAGAAAATGTAATGTTTGAGCTGTATAGATGCATATGCATGCACTGTCATTGTGGTACACACATGCATGCCCTATGTATAAAATATACATCATTAATTAGGCATGCCTGTATGTACCCTTTTGCTATTATTTCCTCCGTTGATAAAAAGCTGACTATGGATTTGAACAATAGATTACGGACGAAAATGGAGATAAAAAGTGGAAGAAAGTTGAAGTGAAGCTTGCGGATCATATCAAAGTTCCTACATTTCAAAGTGACAATAACTCTTCCAACTTCTTATATGATGAGTATATCGATGAGTACCTGTCCACAATAGCTGGGGAACACCTGCCAGAACATAGACCCTTATGGGAACTTCACATTGTAAAGTACCCTACAAGCAAAGCCATGGGAACCTTGGTGTTCAAACTCCACCATGCCCTAGGGGATGGTTTCTCTCTCATGGGAGCCCTTCTTTCATGCATGGAAAGAGCTGACAAAGCCTCTCTTCCCTTCACACTCCCATCAAGCCTAAGACCCAAATTGCCAATTTCCAACACGAAAGTGGTTTTCAAGAGATTGCCCTCCATTTTGTTTCGCACTATTTCGGAATTTGGATGGAGTTTGATGAAGAGTAAGTTTGTTGAAGATGATCAAACGCCAATTAGATCTGCTGAAGACACCAAGACAAGGCATATTAACATCTCCGATGTTTCTTTCTCCTTGGATCTCGTCAAGGAAGCCAAATCTAAACTTGGAGTGGTAGGTGAAATTTTTCTCAAATTATAATCTCTCTAAACTTTGATATATCAGGTTGATAATTACACATAGTTTTTAGGATAAACTTCACTTCGTTCCCTATTTTTCTTAACTACCTTTTAAACGACAAACTTAATAAAATCAACATTCTTTAACTATCATCATCTCACCTTAGAAATTAAAAGAAAATACAAAACTAATAAAATATTAAATAAATAAAAAGTTTAGTCTCATCCAAGATAAACTTTCACCACTTAATTTTATACCCTTTGAATTTAGAGTGCATCCCATCACACTATCTTAATTGTTAGTTATTTTTCTTGGGTTTTGGTGTTGTACCACTTGAGCACAGAGCATAAATGATGTCCTTGCTGGGGTAATTTTCTTTGGCATTCGGCTATACATGCAAGAAATGAGCCTGCAATCAAGCCAGGCACAGTCCACAGCACTGGTGTTGTTGAACACCAGAAACGTTGAAGGGTACAAGTCTATCAAGGAGATGGTGGAGAAGACCAATAGCAGTTCTGCATGGGGAAATCAATTTGCCTTTTTGCATGTTCCGATTCCAGAGCTCAGTGATTCCAAATATGCAAACCCTCTTGAGTTTATTCGGGAAGCCCATAAAGAGATGACCAAAAAGAAAAATTCTTTGGCCACTCCTCTCACTGGCATGCTTCTGAATATGGTCAGAAAACTCAGAGGGTCTGAGGTAGGTAACTATGTTTGATTAAATGCAAAGCCTAGGAGATCATACTCTTGTCATAGTACTAAATACGACACTTTTGCTTTTCATATACATTTTAGGTGTTTTGGTCTCATTGTTCATTCAGAATCACATTAAAACATTACTTATTTCAGTAACCTGTATCAGTATTTAATAAAAATCTTTATTGTATAAAGAAAAAAAATATTAGTTACAATTTTTTTGACACACCCTTTTAAAATACTCTCTTGATTACTGACATTTACTAAAAATCATACCATTTTAGCTTTTATTTTTTATTTAATAAACATTAACAAATTTCAGTTGCGAAATTTGTAGTTTTTTAAATCTTTTAACAATAATACCTCTATCTCCTTTAAGTTTCTTCTAAGGTGCTAATATGGTAACTGAGAATTGCAATGTATTTTCTCATTTGATAAATTAATTATGAATATCCTTGGACATTTTCTCATTTCTATTCCTTGGATAAAATAATTATGAATTACACTTTTTGTGATAAATGTGTAAATTTTAATTATAATTAAGTGAAAAATAAGGATAGAATCAACAATACATAATTAATATTATCTTGAAATTTAAAAACAAATACAAATATTTTAGAATTTGACTCTAAAAATAATAAAATGATTAATAGACAGCACGTTAGGGAAAAAAAAACATATTAGAGAATATACACTGTTTTTACAAAATGTTATTTAATTAAAATTTCAATTCTACCTAAAAAACTTTCTCAAATACCTAAACTATATCTATTTGTTAGTGTTAATTAAATGTTTCTAGTAATTAAAAATGTATTTAAATCTTTGGATAGTAGTTTAGCTTAATCAATCTCTAGTTTCAATCATAATTTTGTTTTCTTAACATGTATTTTCAGGCTGCAGCTAAATACTTGTACTCTACCTTAAGAAACTCAAGCACAACAATCTCAAACATGATTGGACCAGTGGAGCAAATGGCTTTGGCTAATATTCCAGTCAAAGGATTTTACTTCATGGTGGCTGGTTCACCTGCGGTATGTCTGTGTTCTTGCATTGCATCGTGATATTCTGTGGCAGTTTTTCCACATAAACCCTACTTTTTCACCAAAAACATGCACGTGGTGTTGCCAGGCACCCTTCGCTTTCTATATTAACTACCGTCATTAAAAGTTTTTGCAATTATGAACGCTGTGTGGACAGATTTTTGTGGCTTGTGTTAATTAGGTTATGTTAGCCAATAACATAGCCCTAGCCACCACATATTGATTAAAACATATAACAAATTCATTGACTCACTGAAATAATCTTTCTGTCTCTTTTTAGTTATCATTAATGTTTAGTATAATATTAATGATTTTTCGTTAATAGTATACTGTTACTTTGAATCTAATATTTAATCATTTCTCAGTAATAGTACATTCTTACTTTTAATCTAATATTACATTTATATATTTATGGCCTCTACCTTACTGCTTTCTCCTTGCGTTAAAGTCCTTCCATGCTCCGATTAATTAACCAAACTAAATCATTTATAAAAATGATTTTATTAAAACCGAACAGTTTTTTTTAAAAGTTGCTTCGTTAATTTTTTTTTAATTTTTATTAAACGGATTAAAAAAAGAATAAATAAATAAAATTGTCATTTATTATTGATACCATAAAAAAAATCATCAAATGAAATTTTTTAACATTTTTTTACTCGTGCTATTCTTTCATATTTGTTTACTATTTGATTGCTGCAGAGTCTGACCATGACGATCGTGAGTTACATGGGAAAGATAAGAATTGCATTTGGAGTAGAGAAAGACTTCATCGACAAGCAATTATTCAAGTCGTCTTTGGAAAATTCTCTTGAGATGGTAACAGAAGCAGCAAGACAGATTAAGGCATAAAATCAAATATGGAACATATGCATGCATCTACTACCCCTATATTCTTGTTCATATTTAACTTTTACTTTATTTATTTATTTATTTGTGTTGTAATGATTCGGTAATAGGATTTTGATTATGTGTGTGAAATGTATTTTTATTGAACTGACATGTGTATGTTTATTTGGGAAATCCCAAGCGCACTTTCAAAAGTATGATCGAAAAATATGTTTCATGGCATTTAATTGGAAATGTGTTTTTACCTCAATTTAGTCTTAAACGTAATTTTTTTTCAACTACGTTATTAATATAATTGATAGTTAATATCAGTAGTAAAACATACCTATCTACTTCTTCCAATTTAAAATAGAAGGAAAGGGAAAATATTGATTTTACTTGTAATGTATAATTGAATTAAGTTTAAGTTTATAAACTTAAAATGTTTCAATCTCAAGTTTGTTTGCCAATAATGCTAAGATTAATTAAAATTTTTTTTGTGTTTAATAATTTTATCATAATTTTGCTTTGAAAAGATATTAATAAGTTAAAAATGTTATTTCTATAGTTAAAAAAATATTTTTATAATCTTCCCACTTATTATAATTTAATTTTTTCTTTCAATAACAAAAAAATTTATAAATATAGATAATAAGATTACTTCAACCTATTTATACAAAATTAAAAGTAATAAGTACAAAATTAAAAGTAATAAGTACAAGAAAAAAAAAAAAAAACATCATGCAGTCCAACAAAACAACCAAACTGTATCGGGCTGCCAGAAATATAATAATTCAAACACACTCCAGACAACCCTCTTTCCAAGCCTCCTCAAAACCAAGAAACGGATCGAGCCCAATTTGTCCAACATAAAACACAATCACAATATCAGCCACAACATCCACAATAGTCTCATAATGAATTAATACAGATAATTAACGAGCTGTAAGGGGATCCAAAACTACACTGGCATCAGCATAACCCATCTATCTATGTCGCCAAAACATGCACATCGCTCTCTCATTCCTGTGTTGAATCATGTACTATGGATAGCCCTGCGTTAGAGAGCACACTTTCCTGCAAAATGTACATAGGATTGATTCACAATTATGTGCTTCCCTACTAGTAACCTTGCTGCAAAAGGTTGGCCTGTTAGTCCCGCATAATAGCCCTTGTCACCTTGTTTCAACTAACATTCTAATACAAAGTCGAGGATTAATGCATTAATCAGAATAACTAAAGGTAACCCTCTTAAATTTAGCTTTAATAACAGCGTAAGATTTGACTTTTGCTAATGAAAAACATCTAATATGTCACAATTCCTATTTTTGAAGATAATTTTGTTTCTATGATTCCAAACGTATCAAATTAAGATCAAACCCACTATACCCCTCACACAAAATCCTTTCCTAAACACCCTTTTTATTGTAAAACCAAAAACATGTTTAGCTGCCCTCAAACGGTGAATATTTTATACACCAAACCATTTATCACACATGAACTGTACAAGTGAAGAATAGATGGCTCACGTTTACTACAATGTCATTGCAAAAAACACACCTTGGACTCTCAACAAGAACATCAATTCTAACTAGCCTATCTCTAGTAGGCAACCTATCATGGAAAACTCTCCAGCCACATAACACTGATGTGGGAGTACTCTTGACTCTCCATAATTTTTGAAATGCCTCACACCCTTCCCCGTGATTGCTATTGACTAACTTATTATATGCATCTTTCAGGTGTATTGACCATTATATCTCTCTTTCCACACCCACTCATCATCCATTTCTTTGTTAGGCTTACACTAGTGTAAAATTTCTAACAGATCCTCTACCATTGGTTTTTTCCATTCGAACCACTCCCATCTCCAACTAAGTTTCTCCAACTAAGTTTTGACTTCCACCCATGATCCTTCCACTCCCCTAACTGATCTAAACTAAGTTGTTTTCGGTTAAAATTTGAATACATTCTTGGGTATATTTCCATAAGCAGTTTCTCCCCCACCAAACAATCCCCCAGAAAAAAAAATTATTGCCTTTCCCTAACCTCCAACTGTAACTCTGATTAAACCAATTTCTTCCGACACCCTTTCCTCTGCTAATGCTTCTTAAATCCTTTCACCATCTTGACTCTCTACTATTATTGCTTTCACTATCTAAAGATCTCCAGGAGCCATGCTTGGAGACAAAGATATATTTCCACAGACCCCTTTCTTCTACCTCCAGCATCCACTTCCACTTACCTAAAAGTGCCACATTGAAGCTTTTGATATCCTTAATACCTAGACTACAACAATCCCTGCTTTTACAAACTTTTTTCCAACTAACCCATGCTATATTTTCTTCCTATCATGACCCCACCCCCAATAAAAATTGTCATTGAATTTGATTAAACACATTGCATACAACTCTAGGTATTTTAAACAATGATATCAGATAGACAATTGAGGAGATAATCGCCTTAATTAAAGTAACTCTCCCTGCCAAGGAAATCATCTTTCCCTTCCACCTAGACAGTTTCTTCCTAACCAAATCTAACAAGCCTCTCCAAAATGTGACTCTATTATGGTTGCCACCTATAGACAACCCAAGATACCTAAACAATATTTACATTATTTTGCAATTCAGCATGACCGTATACCTTTGTAGACTGGCTGAGTCCACTCCAATCCCTCTTATTGAGCTTTTATACAAATTAACTTTAAGCCCAGATGCTACCTCGAAGCATGTCAGTATGCTCTTAATGGTAATAATGTTATGGGCTTGGCCTTTGTAGAAAAAGATAGTATTGTCAGCATACTATAGCATGTTGACGACAACCTCATTCCAACCAATTTTAACCCCTTCGAGTAATCCTTTTTTCTACTTCCCTCACTGCACCTGCCAACCCTTCTACTACAATCAAAAACAGAAAAGGTGCTAGCGGATCCCCTTACCTAAGGCCTATTTTCTGGTTTGAACTCAGCTATTAGGCTGCCATTCACTAAGACTGACACGGTTGAGGATTCTAGACACCCCTTGATCCACCTAACCCACTTTGCATTCAAGTCTAACCTTCCCATCATATACCCTAAATAATCCCAGTTTATCGAGTCATTTACCTTCTCAAAATTGACTTTAAACACAATAAAAGCCTTATTATCTCTTTTAGCTTCATCCATGATCTCGTTGGCTACCAAAAACACTGTTCAATATACCTCTACTAGCTAAGAAAGCAGATTGCTTTGAGTCAATACTATGATTAAGTACAGGTTTCAGTCCATTAGCTAGAATTTTGGATATAATCTTATAAAAACTACCAACAAGAGATATGGGTTTATACTCGTCTAACCTTTGAGGGTTATCTACTTTTGGGATGATGGTTATTAAGGAGGCATTTGTCCCCTTTGGCCACAACCCAAACCTATGAAACTTTCCACCGCACTCATAATGTCACACTTAACAGTTTGTCAGAAGTGTTTGAAAAAAGATTAAGATTAAATCCATCCGGACCAGGGCTTTTAGACCCATCACAGTCTTAGACGACGCCTTTTACCTCCCTTCAGTGAACTCCTTCATTAGTCTAGCACTATCTTCTACACTTATGGTTGGGAATTCAATATTGTCCAATTTCATGTTGACCCTATTACGCTCATTGAACCTAACCCTAAACCGCATGCAGATCTCCTCCTTCACTCTTGTAGGTTTCTCACAGCACCCATTCTCTAAACGTATCCCCTTAATAATATTATTTGCCCTTCTCCATTTAACAGATCTATGAAAAAAAATTCATGTTCAAATCGCCTTCTTCTAACTATCTAGCTCTTCATTTTTGCTTTACTAAGGCTTCTATTTGGTAGGATACCACATTCAGATCTGCTAATAATTTTCTTCTTTCCTCCCTCCCCTCTTGCCCCAAATTATAATTCTCATAATTCAATTCCAGATTTCTAATAGCTATAATTAACTATTATTTCTTGTTATTAATATTCCCAAAACACACCTTATTCCAGACCTTTAAATCAACTTTCAGATGTTTCAATTTCTCCTACAAAAGCCATATGCCATTATCTGTAACATGATACTCTTCTCACAGTTTTGAAACCCTCTCAAAAAATTCAACATGTGTTCTCCACACATCCAGGGCCCTAAAAGGAGTAAGGCCCCAATCAATGATCTTATGTTTCAACACGATTGCACAATGATCAGATATTGGGCGATCCAAAATGTATTGGCTACTATCAGGCCATTTATTTAATCAATAGTTTGAAAGCAGGACTCTATCTAGCCTACTCATATCAGTCCCACTAACACTATACCAAGTGAATTTTCTACCTATCATAAGTATATCATTCAACTCCATGTGATTCCTTGTTCCTTGCAAGTATCTTAAAACTTTTATGCAACTTTCAAATGATCCAATCCTGGATTACTCTAGTATTTACCAAGCATACCAACTGCAAAGCTAATATATGATCTTATACATGTTTGAGTATACATCAAACTCCCAACAATAGATGCATAAGGGATATTCTCCATTTGTTTCCGTTCCAAATCATTCTCCACCTATTTAAGTCCATATATTGATTTCTTAAGTTTACACACCATGTGTTCCTTTCCTTCTTCAATGAACCTCACTGGTTGGTTCATATAAACATCCCCTTCTAAACTCATTCAAAATGCAACTCAAGATCATAATGAGATACCAATGACATGACGATTTTGAAAGAATCTTTCTTAGAAATAGGTAAAAATGTTTCCTTATAATTAATGTCATCCTTTTGAGTACGTTAAAATAAAGGAGAAAATAATTATGAAGTAATCTCCCTTGTGTAAAATACACACATAGGGACTGTTTATTTATAGATGAAAATAGTAACAGACTAATAGAAAATATGGGCTAAGTTTATTATATTCAACACTCCCCCTCAAGCTAGTGTATATAAATCATATGAACCAAGTTTGTTACAAATATAATCAATTCTAGGTCTCTGTAAAGATTAAGTAAAAATATCAGCTAATTGATCATTCAAATTAACAAATTTAGTCTAGATGTCTCCAGATATAATTTTCTCTCAAATGAAATGACAATCAATCTCAATATGTTTAGTCATTTCATGAAAGACAGGATTTGAGCTAATATGAAGAGCAGTCTGATTGTCACATATAAGTGTCATTTGAATGGCCTCTCCAAATTGTAATTCTTTAAGTAAATGTTTAAGCCAAATAAGCTCACAGGTAGTTGAGGCCATAACTCTATATTTTGGTTTAGCACTAGATCTTGCCACAACATGTTGTTTCTTGCTTTTCCAAGAAATCAAATTATCACCAATAAGAGCACAATATCCAGAAGTAGATATTCTATCATATGGAGATCCCGCCCAATCAACATCTAAATAACATACAACTTTACTATGGTTACTATGACCATATAGTAAGCCTTTTCCAGGAGAACCTTTAATATACTTCAATATACGAATGACTGTATTTCAAAGATCAACACACCGGAAATTAAGAAATTGACTCACCACACTAACTACAAATGAAATATCAGGACGAGTAACAGAAAGATAATTCAATTTTCCAACTGATCTTCTATATTTCTCAGTATCTGAAAGAGGTTCCCCCTAACTAGGTAGAAGTTTGGTATTAGGATCCATGGGTGTTTCAACAGATTTTGAATTCATTAATCTAGTTTCCTCCAAAATGTCTAATGCATACTTTCTTTGAGAGATAACAATACCATTGTTAGATTGTGCTACCCCAATCCCCAAGAAATAGTTGAGTTTGCCTAAATCTTTGGTTTGAAAGGGGTGACAAATATGTTGTTTTATCTGAGAGATATCATGGTTATCATTACTTGTAAGAAAAATGTCGTCAACATATACCACTAGATAGATAGACCCGGCTATTGAGTGGCGATAAAAAAACTAAATGACCTGCCTCACTGCGAGTCATATCAAATTTTTGAACAACACTGCTGAATTTTCCAAACCAAGCCCTAGAAGAATGCTTAAGGCCGTATAAAGATTTGTGGAGACGACATACCAATCCAGAAGACTCCCCCTGAGCAAAAAAACCTGGAGGTTGCTCTATAGAAATTTCTTCCTCCAAATCCCCCATTAAGAAAAGCATTTTTAATATCCAATTGATAAAGAGGTCATCTTTGAAGAGCTGTCATAGTTATGAATAAACAAACAGAAGCCCTCTTTGCTACTGGAGAAAAAGTATCACCATAGTCTAAACCAAAAAATTGTGTATAACCTTTAGCCACAAGACGAGCTTTGAGATGATCAATAGTACCGTCATGACCAACTTTCATAGCAAAAATCCACCTGTAACCAACAAAAGATTTTCCAAAAGGTAAAGGAACGAGTTCCCAAGTTCCACTGTTCTAAAGATCCCTTGTTTCATCAAGCATTGCTTGATGCCAACCAAGATGGGCTAAGGCATCACCTATAGTTTTTGGAATGGACACATAAGAAATAGACAAAAGACAATTATAAAAAGGTTGAGATAGTCTATGATAACTTAATGCAGTATAATATGGAGAGGGATTACTAGTAGAACGTATACCTTTATGAATGAGAATGAGAAAATCAGGTTCAACTGTTAGAGTCGGAGGGGCCGGAAGAGCTAGCACAAGAAGAGAGTCATCGGATGGACTGTAAAGCTGAAGAGGTTGTGGATGAGAGGAATCTTTAGGTACACTTGAGACAACCAGAGTATCAAAGACAATTGGAATATGTACTTGATTAGATGGAGACATGGTGGAGAAGATAAAGACTTAAAATCAAAAGAAGACTTACTAAATGTGACATTTGTAGAAATGAAGTAACGATTAAGAGAGGGTAAGAAACATTTATATACTTTTTGAGATCTAGTAAATCCTAAAAAGACACATTTATGTGACTGAAGATAATTTATCAAGACCATGACCAAAATTATGAACAAAGCAACTAGACCCAAAAATTTTAAGAGGTAAGAGACGAAGAGGTTCGTAAGGGAATAAAATAGAATGAGGAATTTTATTACTTAAAACTGAGGATGGCATACGATTAATTAAATAGCATGCACTAAGAATAACATCACCCCAAAACCTTTGAGGAACTTCACCATGAATTAAAAGAGTACAAGTAGTTTCAACAAGATGTCTATTCTTGCACTTAGCCACCCCGTTTTGTTGAGGTGTATAAGCACATGAGGTTTGGTGAAGAATGTCATGAGATTTCATAAAAGTGTTAAAAGAAGGAGAAAGATACTCATAAGCATTATCACTGCGTAAGATTTGAATTGAAACTCCAAATTGATTTTTAATTTCATTAAAAAAAAGATTGAAGTATAGAATATAACTCAAAATTATTTTTCATTAAAACTAACCAAGTGCATCTTGAAAAATCATCAATAAAAGTAATAAAATATTGAAATCCTAAATTAAACTTAACACGACTTGGTCCCTAGATGTCTGAATGAACTAAGGCAAAAGGGGATGAAACATGTTGTGAAACACTTCTAGGAAGATAATTACGACTTTGTTTTCCTAAATGACTCGACTCATAAGACAAATTGGATAACTTGGACAGATTTGGAACAAGTTGTTGCATCTTGACAAGACTAGGATAACCCAACTACGCATGAAGGAGAGATGGAGAATCTATAACCATGCCAACATGTGCAGATGTTCGTACGTAATAAAGACCATGAGAATCACATCCGGTGCCAATTATCCGTCCCGAACTATGGCCTTATAAACAAACAGAATCTTTGGTGAAAGAAACAAAAGATGTACATGTATGTGTTGTATATGCAACAGAAGCATTGGAACTAGAGTTTTGACGATCCTCACACCATTTAAGAAATTCATTGAAGGCAGTGGAAGAGGCCATAGATGAAGTGAGAGAAACCACCTTAAAAGAGGGAGAAAAATATCAAGAAATAGGCTTCGTTTGCAGCCTCTGCCACTACAATAGCAAATATAAGAGTGTAAAAGAAATGAAGAGCAAAAGAGGGTGCAAAGGTGTATAAGAGCAACAGAGACGGCTATGGGAAAATAGCGGTAAACAGTGGGTTCACCAAAAAAAATTTAGCCTAACCCTAAGTTCTTGATACCATGTTAAAGTAAAGGAAAAAATAATTATAAAGTAAACTCCCTTGTGTAAAATACACACATAGGGACTGTTTATTTATAGATAAAAATAGTAACAGAGTAATACGAAATATGGGCTAAGCCTATTATATTCAACAAAGTAAAACCTTTGGCAATCAATCGATCCTTGTAACGTTTGATACTGTCATGAGAGTCACGTTTAGTCTTAGAAACTCATTTACAGCCAACTCTCTTACATTCTTTTAGCAATTCCACAATGTCCCATACACAATTTTGTGTTATTGATTTAAGCTCATCTTTCATGGCATCTAACCATTTATCAGAGTTATCACCATTCATGGCTTCTGAAAATGAAATTGGATAATCATCAATACTTAGGTCAATTTCTGACACTAGTAGATAAACCACATAATAATCCAAAATAGCAAATTTCCTCTCTCTTTAAGATCATCTTAATACTATTTCTTGTGGTTGTTCTACTACAAGTTCATTGTTAACTTCGAGATCATTAATTTGTTCTTTGTACTAGTTAAAGGAACTTGTACTCTAACTTCCTTAATCTCCACATTTCTTGAAGCTTCACTCTCACTAGTTTCACCATTCTCAATGAACCAAGCATTTCCAATAGTAAAAAGTATACCCTTCTGATTTTTCTGGATAACCAATGAAGTATCCATTAATTTTTCTTGCATCCAGTTTCTTTTCCTGCAAATTATATGTTTTAATTTTTGCCTGACAACCCCGCACATGCATGTGTCTCAAACTAGGTTACCTACCTGTCCACAATTCAAAAGGTGTCTTTCGAACTGCCTTACTAGGAACCCTATTCAACAAATACATGACAGTTTTTAAAGCCTACATCCTCAATGACACATGTAAAGATGAATATTTAGCATGCTCCTATCCATATCCATCAAGGTTTGATTATGCATTTCTGACACACCATTTTGTTGTGGTGTACCTAGCATTGTGTATTAAGCATAAATATCATGTTTCTCAAGGAACTTAGCAAACGGAATAGGGTGTTGTTCATTTTCATCATATCTTCCATAATATTCACCACCTCATCTGATCTAACAACTTTCACCTTCCTGTCTAATTGTCTTTCTACTTCATTTATATAATTTTCAAGGCATTCACTTCTTGAGATTTCTCGTGAAATAAATAAACATACCCATAATGTGAAAAGTCATCAATAAAAGTGATAAAGTACTTCTCTTTATTGGAATAATTTACATCAAAAGGTCCACATATATTGGTGTGCATAATTTCAAAAAGTTAAGTACTTCTTGTGGCTCCTTTCTTAATGTGTTTTGTTTGTTTGCCTTTAATACAATCCACATATAAATTTAGATCAATAAAATCTAAATTTGGAAGAATTTCATTCTTTACTAATCTTGTCATCATTTCTTTGGAAATATGTCGCAAATGCTTATGCCACAAGTAAGTAGAACACTCATTCACTAAACCAATTTTACTGTCAACATTATGATGCAAGGTCATAAGAGTTTAAGCATATAAATTATCAAGATTCAATTTATATAAACCATCAGAAAGTGTACAATATTCAATCATACAAGTATGCTTATACAAAGTGAAAAAAACCATTCCCAAACTTAAAAGAGTATCTAGCAACATCAAGTTTAGACAAGGAAACTAAATTCTTCGAAATACTAGGTACATAAAAAGTATCCAACAAGTCTAAATGAAATCCAGTGTCAAGGATTAAATAATAAGTCCCGACAACTTCCACTGGAACCTTCTCTACGTTTGCCATGAAAACAAACTTTTCAATTGGGTTTATGGTTCAGGTTGAAAGGAATCCCTGCATCATATTAGAAACATGAGTCGTACATCCAGAATCAAACCACCAAGTATTACGGGGAAGTTCAATTAATTTGATTCAAAAATACATGAGCATTATGCTCACCTTTCTTTCCAAACCAATCTTTATGTTTTGAGCAATCCTTCTGAAAATGTCCAGACTTCCCATATAAATGGCATTTTGTTGAAAAGTATGCAAGCTGAAGTTCAAGAGTGGGTGATTGAACTATTAATCTTTTTGAAAAACAAGTTAGATAAAATGGGAATTTTTATTGATCAATTTATACCAATCAAAGTATGCACAAAATAGCCAATTGAAATCACCAAACAACAAGCTAAAAATGAATTTTTATATACGCCCAATAAAATAGTTAGCTAAAATGTCAAAACAATCAGTTGAAATTTTCTGGCAGTGTGCAAACAAAAAAACAACAGATTAAAATTGCAAATTAATTGATTAAAATTCACATAAAACTTAGAAAAATTTTAGTTGTTCTGGCACAAAATCGATCACCTAAAATTAGATTTTAATCAATTAAAAATTTTAACTAAGGCAATTTTCATGATTTAAAAGTGATCAAGCTTGTAAACTTCTTCTAAATCAATTTTAAATCAAGAAAGACTGAAAAAGAGATTCAAAAGTATTTTTTCCAAAAAAATAGTAAGCTAAATCTGAAAAACAATTGATTAAAATTTTACTGCAAAAGGATTTAACAGTTTTGGAACAGTGATTATGGAAAATAGTGAGTTATCCAATAGCTATTAGATGATTACCAACTAATTCAATGTTTTTCAATCAAGAAGTATGTTAAGATTAATTACACGAGCCTTCCAAAAAATAGTTGATTAAAATTCAACTTCAGTTAACTATTTTTCATGTCAGAATCAAGTTTTAAGTGTTGTCTAGAAAAACAATCAACTATTTTTCAATTTTAGTTAGCTATATATAGCAGAAAAACGATTTTGATGAGAAATAGGCACGCGAATCAAATGGCAGAAAGATAAAATAGAGTATACAAGGAATTTTATATTGGTTCACTCTTCCTCAAGAGATACATCCAATCCTTTGCAAAACCTTGCAAAGAATTTACTAAAAACACAAAGTTTACAATCAAGTACAATACAAAGACTCAATCTTGAACCCTATAAGATTGATCTAACCTTTGTGCAGAATCCTACCGCACAAGATGCAGAACTCTACTGCAAAATGTAGAATCCTACTGCAATGTACAACGCAAACTTACACCGAAATGAAATTACAATGAAATACAACTCCAATTATACTCAAACACCTTATTCAAGTATAATGCAACACAAGAATCAATGAAATTCAAATTACAAACAATTAAGAAAACCAAACAACAACAAAACTAATTTCAAAACAGTAAGATCTCTTATCTGTAATAAAAACAAGTTGTTGGATGCTCCTTCTAATCAAGTGCAAGCAAAACTCCACTCAAGAATGAGACTCAAGGATGATCTTGATCCAATCTTGATCAACCTCTCAATTCTTAAAGGTATCTCTCCAAAAAACTCTCAAGTGAATGATAGGAATGTTTCACCAATTTAGAAAATGCATTTCATGTTTGAAACTTGCATCCTGCATGGTTTTATATCATAACATACACTGTTAGGTAAATCAATTGGTTGTTTTTGAAAAACAATCGATTGATTTTTACTTCAGCACAAAAACAGTTGACTGTTTTCCAAAAACAATCGGTTGTTTTTGTTCTGCAATAAATTTTTTCACAAAACAAGCTTCGAAAATGATTTTTCACCTGAGTAAATTGGAGTTCCTTGCATGAAAATGATAAAATGACATTAAAAAAATGCAAACAATAACTTAAGACACTCTACTCTACTCCAACCAAATCTCCAAAGTAAATCTTCATCAAATCTTCCAAAGCTTCATATGATTGCTTCATCAAATCTCCAATCCAAGGGATGTATCCAACACATTTGTCATTTTTCTTCTAGATTTTTGTAGACGACTCTGTAATATTTAATGTTCCATTACCCTTTCCATGTTTCTTATAAAATTTCTTTCCAGCTCCTTGATTATTCTCATAATGAATGAAATGGTTTCCGTGATTCTTAAGTCTAGTTTCTTCCTGAACTAACATATCTTGTAATTCGTGCACATTCCATTTATCTTTTATGGTATTATTGTTCATTTGGAGAGGATCATACTCAGATGGTAATTAATTCAAAATGAAGTGTACGAGAAAATTCTCATCCACAATAAGGACCACCTTACCGCCCTAAAAAAGATGAAAAATGTAAATGGTGATTCTCAATAAATTCATCAAAACAAAAATAAATACATACATACATATATATTGGTTTGGTTGTGATGTTCCCCAATTAAATTTTAAATTTCATCTTAATAAAATATATAATAATCAAATGCAAATCTTTGATCAAGATGACATAATTTACACACAACGTCCAGAATTATATATAATTTTTGGCTATTATTTAATGTAAATTTTACATTTTAAAATAAAAAAAAGATTGAAGTAAAATATTTGTAAGGTATAAAAAAAAATTTGAGTCCTTACTTTTGTTTTCATTATTTTCAACTCTAAATCTACATTACATCAGCCTTTTATGATTACTTTTGTTCATAAATGATTTTACTTCTTACTTTTATATTTTGTGAACTCAGTAGTACTTGTTGGTTGTTTGAAATTCTATAATATGTCTCTATTTCTAAAATAGGTTTTCTTAGTTGTAAATTTTTAATAGAAGGTATAAAGGCCTACAATGAAGCTTCTAGGTAACTGTTAAAATAATAAGGTTTACCTCTGATTTTGATAGATTGTATGAGTACTCAAGTTGAACATTCCCACTTCCATACATGTTAAGTTTCCACTAAAAGATTCAAGTTATATGATATTAAGAGAAAGAAATGGGAAAGATTAAGAATAATTATCTTGTTAACGTAAAGGTAACTTTATTCCTCTCATGATGATATTGTATTAAATTTTATTGCATTATTTTAGAATAACACATTAATTAGTTTTATTTAAAGGCTAAATTTTGAGAAACCAACAAATTTAAGTTAGTTGAGGCCATATGTTTTACCTGCACCCATCATGGACACAAAATGACTAAAACACCCTCTCTTTTTGCTTTCAAAAAATATTTTCTAAAAAGTCAAAATATTTTCCAAAACGTAAATTTATGTTTTGAAATAAACTTTCTGAAATAAGTTTCAGAAAAAAAAATTTTGAAAATTCTAAAAAATATTTTCCAAAATATAAAATTTACATTGTGAAATATTTTTTAAACCTATTTCCGAAAAGCATATACCAGAACTTATTTTATTAAAACTTAATGTCTCATTTGCATTCAAAGGCAATGTTTTAATAAAAAAAATTTATCTTATGGTAAGATTTTAAGAAACAACATAATAATGTTTTAAAATGGTATATATCTATTGAAGTTATTACCAAAAGAAGATCATATCAAGCCAAACACAACAGATAAACTTGAGCACCTCAACTGAGTTTGAAATGAGTGATTAGCCTCATGATCTACTCTTTCAGTTTTTGGTTTACTTTTATGATGTATGAATCAATCAAGATGATCTGTTTTCCATTCTACTATTGCCAAGGTATGCCTGCCACCACAGGCAACAAGTTTAGCTATCCAATGTCCCTCAGCTTCAGTGGCAGTGAGATTGGGAGGAGGAGGGAGGTTTATAGGTACCTCCATTGGTTGACCAGTGGTCACTTTCCTACCATATCCAAGACGTCCATGGTCACCTCTACCAAACTGCAAACAGTTCAAGCCAATACATAATATAATTAAATGACTAAAATATATTTTCATTCATTGAAAATGGCCATATATTGTTAGAACACAATAAACACACTCAAACAAAGAAGAAAAAATGAAAAAAGAACAAAGGAAATGGATACTGAATCTGAAATTTTTATAATTGAGACACATGTATCATAATACATCATTACTGTTAGTTACCAACTAACATATAACACTAACTAAATTATCTCCTACACATTTTAAAAAAAAGGTTAAATTACAATTTTGAACCCTTTAGTTATTGGTAAGGGATTCCAATCCTCCTATTTTTCTTGTGATTTCATTCCTTCCATTTTAGAAGATCACAACTCTTGGTCCAATCTTTAATTTTTGCATATAATTTATTTATTTTATTTTGGTCCAATTGAACCCTAGATCTAACATGTTCATTCAAAGTCCTCAACACATAATTTGACTGTTTCACTAATTAAAACCTAAAAATAAGAGAAATAAGGGTAAAACGTGATCAGTCATTCTGAACTTTCTAAATTCAGTTTTAGTCTATGAAAAAACTTTGTCCACTTTTAATATATTTAATTTTGAAATGCATCAATTTTAGTCCTCAGTAGTTTAAACAACACTAAATGAGAAAAATGGCTTAGATAGTGTTTGAAGAACCAAAAGTAGTGCATTTAAAAATAAAGGGGCAAAAAACGATGGCTTAGTTAACTTTTAGTTCTATTATTTATTCATTTATTTATTTTTGTTCAATTTAATCCCTTTACCAATAAAATATTCAATCAAGTTCCTAAATTTTAAAAATATACCAATGTAACTATTTAGGATTCAATCAAGTCCCCCAAATTTTTAAAATAAAAGAACAAGACTTGTTGAAATTGATATAAATAGTTTTAAAAATTGTTTATAGGTAAAAATCTACAATACTTGTTTACTAACTATTCTAACGTTAATTGGATAAAAAATTATCATTATTACATTTAAAAAGATTGAAAGACTTGATTAAATATTTTATCAATAGTAAGACAAAATTGAATAATCAATATATTAAATCTGTTTTCTGAAGGATTCTATCATATGACCAAATCACAGAAAAAGAGAAATAATGATGGCATAGACAATACTTACAGAAAACATGCGGCCATCCCGGGTTAATGCCACTGAGTGAGTACCTCCACAGGATACCTGACCACAAATCAATTATCTTCATATCAGAAAAAATGATTACCCTTAAAAATTCCTCTGTTAGATTGTCACGATTAGTACAAGATATGAAGCAACAACATGGAAGTCAAAAAGGTTAGTGTGAAAAGCTAAATTTACATCTCCAGAATTAAAATAGTTTTGGATATTTTGGTTCTTCATTTTGGAGCATGAATGATGTCAAAGTGAGATAAAGGCTAGAAAGTGATTGTTGTCGTTACCATATTTTGTTAGTGTAGAAAGAAAAAGAGTACCTGCACAATATCTTCCCCAGCTAAAAGTTGAACCTTCTGGGGAACCATTTTACTGCTCTTGTCACTATCACCAAACCCAAGCCTACCATGTTCCCCCCTTCCCCACCCATATACCTGAAATAATGTCAACAAAGATAAAGTTATAGTCAAATCACCTAAAAAATATTAACTGAAACCAAAAAAAAAACAGACAGATGAAAATGAAGTGGTAGTATTAAATATCAAATATCAACAAAGAAAAAAGAACAACTGAAAGGTATGGCCCCTCTTACTCCTTTACTACATAGAACCTATAATTCCATGGAGAATGACCACTTGCATCCAATGGGCTTGCGATGTGGAAGAAGAGGCACAAGAGACAAAGTTTCATTCTTCTGTAAAGCTACAAACTCAGTTAAAGCTTGCTTAATAGACCAAGGTGTGGTATGACCAAAAATAAACTGGGGTGAATGTGATGCACAAGAGCCCAATGTGGAATGGGTTTGCATAAGACGAATATTATGGAAAATGTTGGGAGGGGAGTACAACTGACTTGAGGGAATGGAACTAGTAAGGCAAGAAAAGCAAACGGGTTTGGTGGTCACCCTATCTTCTATTATAATCACAAGATTTGTCCTTTGTTTGCTTAAAGCTAACTTGACAAAGATCTAAACTCATACATGAATTTCCTCTAGCTTCTTGTAAGGGTTTAGGGTTCCCCCCCCTCCCCGACTATGGGGAATGAAAAAGCTACTTACTTTCACGTAGTAACTCAACAGTTCTTATGTCTTGTCAGGTCCTTTTGAGATCAGAGTGGAGAGCTTCAGGCAATGAGGAAAGAAAGATCTTTCTCCCAAAAGAAAAGAAGTGGCATTTCCCTTTTGCTTACTATCTATCACAGAGGTACCTAACTCTATTTGTTGTTGGACTTGCTGGATAAATAGGAATTGGTAACAACATAGCTTTTCTTTCAATGCTCTGCGGATTAGGCACTTCTGCCCCAAAGCAAGGAGAAGGAAAGTAGGTGCATGAAGGCACATTCACGAGGCAAATTGATTGTATGAGCTCTATCATGCTTTTGAAGGCATGGGTCAACATCCTTTGCCCTCAACTTAGAATCAGAAGAAGGGTATCCAAGATGTTATAGACGCTTTCATTGAATATCACATCTTTGGATACATATAGCTTGCCAATAGTAGATAAACACCGACCCTTTATGAAAGGTAGAATAACGTATGAAATGCATTAATCGAAGCATAAGTCTAATTTGTAAGGTGAACTAAGGGGAAACAAGCACCACCAAACACTTACAGAAAAAGAGATAACCAAGTTGGTGTTTAAAAAGAGTTACAAGGTACAACAAAGTTTAAGGTAGATAGGAACTGTTCGATGAGAAGCACGCCAATTAGAAAGGTATGGTCCCAAAACATTATAGGTAGAAATGCTCTCAACATTAGGCCTAACTGTGAGTAGAGAGTAACAAATCTTGACAAGAGAAATTGATCTATTTATAATGAGAATAGTTACAAATAATAAATAACTTCTACTTTTTTAAAGAGAAAATTAAAGTATCACAACTTCCTATTATACATTGAACCCTATTAAATAATAAAATTGAATGCTTTTATTTCCAACACTCCACAAATTGGATAACTTGAACATTATTCTCAAAAAATTAATTGATCTATTTATAATGAGAATAGTTACAAATAATAAATAACTTCTACTTTTTTAAAGAGAAAATTAAAGTATCACAACTTCCTATTATACATTGAACCCTATTAAATAATAAAATTGAATGCTTTTATTTCCAACACTCCACAAATTGGATAACTTGAACATTATTCTCAAAAAATTTGGACTGCACAATCCTTGAGAAAGAATATGCAGGTTGACTTTGTAAATGTACATATGGAGTACAAATCAAACCACTATCTAATTGATAAAACGTTTATCCACTTTAATGTGTTTGGTTTGATCATGTTGAATAGGATTATGGAACATACTAATTGCTAATTTATCACAATAAAGCTTCATAAGTCCATCCCAATTAATCTTCAAGTCTTCTAAGATAATTTTCAACCAAGGGAATTAGCCAATACCTACATGATTTGAAGGAGTTGGATTAACCTCTTGGATGTAGGCTGATTCAAAATGACTAACGACCGTCGTGTGTAAGCAAGATTCTCTCCACACCTTGTATCATCTTAGAGTCTAGTGGGTGCATCATCGAAAGATTCATTATTGTTTCTAGCTAAGGTTCCAACACGAAATCACAAGAATTTAACTCAAGTGTTTCAAAACTATTCTCTCCTAGAGACTCTCTAGGTAAAGAAAAGGTTAAGTGAAAATAATTTTGATCCTCGCGGAAGTAATATCCTAGAACCCAATTTCTTGGAAGGGGGATATAAGCACTTGTATTGTACCCTTTTTAGTATAGGGTGTCTAACAAAGACACTTAAGAGCTCTAGAATCAAGCATACTCAATCCTGACAGTGGACATGAACAAATGAGGCAATCGAAAATCTTTGGCAGAAGTTTATTGGAAGTAGACAAGTCAGCATAGAGAGAGGAAAGTACTTCCATAGGGCTGTTAAATCCCAAGATTCTAAAGGGTAATCTATTGGTAAGATATGTTGTTTTTGTTATCAATAGCATGTTGTCGCACAGCTTTAGAGTTTATTTGTGGCTCAAGGAACTAATCAAAACCATGGAATCAAGGATTAGAAACTTTATCAGGACTGCCAATGTTAACAACGATACGTTGGTCATAGTTTCTTGGAAGCAATCTTGTCGGTCTATCAAGGATGGTAGTTTGGGTCTTAAAATCCTTAAATGCTATAAAGTTTGTTTGATGAAACTTACCATGTATTTTCTTGATTCTGACTTTCAATGGGCTAGAATTCTTAGGTTGAGAGCTATGAATGGGAACTTAATTAACACTTCATATTTTGAGTAGCAATTTGGCATGTTATCAAGCATAATGTTGGTTTAATAATTGAAACTCCACTTGGCAGATTGGTAATGGTCAAAGGGTCAATTTTTGGCTGGATAAATGGTTGACTATTGTCAGCAAGTATATTTTATTACTTCCATATTTAGCAGATTATAATTAAAAGTGCATAACAGAAATATCCCTGAATCATAGGGATCTAATTATGCCCCTGAATCATAGGGATCTGATTATATCCCTAAATCATAGGGATTTGATTACATTAAGTACTATTATATTTCCTAAATTAGTTTTCCAATCTTGTATATAGATCTGATCTATTCTTAGAAATAAAATTGTTCTATTCTACCCTAATATTTGAGAACTATTCCTATAGTTAATTGGCTGGGGATTCCTAGTCACTAACATAGCAAGTTGGAGCCTAAGGTGTCATTTTATATCAAACAGATCTTGGTCCATACCTAATGATATAAGTTCTAAAGATCTTGCTCTCACTGCCGCAATCTCTGCTTTAGTCTTACCTCAATTTGATATTGAGGATGGTTTTAGATGGAATGGTTTTGTGGATGGTACTTAAAACTGCTTATAGTTTTCTTTTGCATCAACCGAGCAAGTTTATTCCTCCTTCTATTTCTTTTCTTGTTTGGCATATTTTTCGTAATAAGTTGCTTACAGATGATAACTTGATCAATCGTGGTATTGTCATTGTCTCTTGTTGTCATCTTTGTGGTGTTGTTGTTGCTGAAACTACACAAGACGTCTCTTTTGAATGAACCTTTGCAGAATATCCCTAGGCCTGGCTTAGCACATCTTTCTAGAGCCACATTGTTGTTGATTTGATCTCTTTCATTGTTCATTTCTTGCAAAGATCCTGATACACTCAAGCCAAGACTAAAATACAAACTTCTTTCTTTGGTGTTGTGAAAGCTATATGGACAACCACGAACTAGATCTACTTCAATGATCATACATGATCCTATGACAAAATTAAAAGCATTATTTGTGTTGAGGTCAATTGGGTTGAGAATTGTTGTATTAGTTGTATGAATTCCAAATTGCAAGAGCTTAGTATTCTTAAAAAGTTTTGGAGTAAACTTACATCCTATGAAAGTTGTATCCTATGATCCTGCTTTTTGGCTTCCTATTCCTTGTCATTGGTTTTGTTAGAATGAGTGGTCTTAAATAGAATTTATTGAAAACTTGTGTGTTTTTCTCAAGTGATCCTAATTGGCAGCTAAAGCTTCTCGTTGTGTATTAATTATGGGGTATTTTTAGAGAACATCTTGCTTCCATACAGTTAAATGTAGACTTCAAATATTTTAAAAGGATATCTTCAAATTAAAATTTAAAACCAATAGATTCTACACACACACAAAGAGTACCTCTCCTTCATCGGTCAATGCAGTAGAATGCCATCCACCAGCTGCAATATCAACCTAGATTCCAAACAGATTAAATGGAAGAAAATTAGATATTTAAACTATGATCAAAGATTGACAATTCTTAGGTTACAGATACATAGCAATCCTCAACCCCTACCGTACACCCAAATATAACCCCAGTAAAGCCAATGTTTAAAAAGAAAGAATGCCACTGGAAGCAAGGAGCTATACCAGCAAGTTGGTAAAATAGAAATAAATGAAAAATAGGATCCCACCAAATTTAAAATATTTTCCCTCGCTTTCTTCCCCACCAAACCACTTATATTAATTCTATCTTCTTCTTTCATGTTATTAATCTCTTCAATACCAAAAAAAGTCTAAGCATTTACAATATATCTAGCATTCTACCTACATGCACAAATTTAATATTTGCTTGTGCACCAAAACAGCACACTCTCACTCACACACACACACATATTTGCTTGTTTTCACTTTATTTTCTTGTTTTGAGCATATAGTGCATAGGTAATGGTGAAAACAAATTCTTTTGTTTTCACTATTTATTATACAAATGTTTAAAAGCAAAATTCTGAATATGAAATGTCATATTTTATAATTACCTGTGAAAAAAAAAAATCTTTTCTCAATTCAAATACCATAATACACATTTATATTGAAGTCACTTTGTTGACGTGAAACTCGATAGAGGATGAGGAAATAAATTTGACACCACAACTCATTAGAAAGATAAATTTACATTATTGAGTATATATTATAACACATTTAACAACTACAAAGAAGATTAGGCAAGCCTTCTTAGTCTCATGGTTGTCCAACAACTCATATTTCCTCTTGGCCAATGGTAGCTTACGAAACAGTATAAAAGGTATGACACAATGATCCTTTTGTTAACCTTTGTATGACAAAATTGACAAAGGAAGAATGAAAACAAAATGGGCATAAGGGGCTATATGCACACAGTTATATTTTATGTTGAAAAACTCAAGGAAAATAAAAGGATAGGAAGGGGGAGAAGAGATCCTCAAACATGACTTGTAAGAGTTACGAGGATATAAAAAACTATATTTACAGACTTGTGCATGCATTAAAAATAATATAGACAACTAAAAACAGGTTCCCATGTAGTAAAATTACTCCTAATAACTAATAAATGGCAGCAAGAACAGAACAAGATATTACTAAGAAAAATTATAGAACAGAACATAGTTGAAGATGAAGCCAACACTGAGGATGATGATGAAGGCAGTGCAGTGTTGATGAGGGAGTCGAAGATGGTGACGTGAACCTTCTGGATGGTGAAGCAAGAGTTGATCTCAACAATATTAGTACTACAATGGCCAACAATAACCATGATGATGGGAGTGTAGTCAATGATGAGAGTCATCAAGCATAATTTTTGGGTTCTTATTTGCTACTGGGAACCCTAGGGGAAAAGAGCCATCCTTTTTAATTCTTTAAATTGGGTCATCACAACCCCACCTAAAATATCCCAACTAAATGAGTTGGGTAACTCTAACCCTAGGGTGCACAAATGAATCCACGTGATGCATGATCCGCTGATTTCACAAGCAAATGTGTGATCCCGCAAAAATCCACCATTAGCCTAGCTCGCTGTCATCTCCCTTAGGTACAAGATCATATGAGTTTGCTACTATACTATCAATTTTGACAGCAATGGTCATAGTTGTCATTTTCTCTATTATACATTTCTATGTTACTCATTTTCATCACCATGGGCAATAATTACTAATTACTTCTCCACATTAAACTATATTTCATGAATTCTCAATTTTTATATACATACATCCTTGTTTTCATGTGTCAAAAAGAAGACATCGAATTTCTTCATCAATATGAAGTTCACATAGCTTTCTATGAAAAAAAAAACTCCAGATAAACTACTTTACTTCCTTCTGTTGGTGCACCACAAAAAATTAACCCATTATGTCACTTGCTACTTGCTATAAAATTTAAGAGTTCATTCCAAAAATCATATTAATTTATGCCATATTCTTGGTTTATACTGAAATATGTATCACACATACCAAAATATATTATTTACTCTGTCTGCCGGCACAGAGCAGAAAATAACAAGATGATTCCAGAGAATGATATACAAACCAGGGTAAGATCAGAAAGTCCTTGGACAGGAATGGGTTGTGATCTTGGCTGAGTATCTCCAGTTCCAAGTTGTCCATATTCATTATTTCCCCATGCCCATAAAGTTCCATCCTCTTGAAGAGCCAAATTATGAAATGCTCCAACAGCAATGAGCCTCACACTTTCAAGACCTTGAACTCGAACAGGAACTGAAATCTGTTTTCTGTAAGATAAAGCAAAAATAAAAATTAGAAGTTAGCACAAAAGTAGAAACTGTTTGGTTACTAAAAGTGCAGAAAAACATCTGAATAAGTAAATTAAGTTCATATTAAGATAATAGTAGCATAGTCTTATAAAGAAAACGAAAAGAAAAATACTGGATCAAGCTAGAAAATCTTTTTGATAGAGGCAAAAATGTCAATTTTTGTTGTGGCAAAATGCCATCTTTGCTACAATTTGAAGCATTTGTTTGGAGCAGAATTCTAGTATAGGAAGCTTCTTTAACATGTTACATTATTTGGGAAATCTTAGGTGTGCTTTTGCAATCTATTTTTAATAAAAAAAATACTAACAGATATATTTAGAGATTAGGAACCTTTATCACTTTGATTTTTGTCAGAAAGTCTTATATAGCTGGTCTCAATTCTAGGAGTGCAACTTATATCTATTTGCTGGACAACTTCACTTAATATCAATTGGTTTTAAGGTGAAATATGGTATGGTATCAAAGCCTATAATTCATCTTCATACCTCAACTCTTTGAGTTCAAATTATATATCTATTGAGTACCTTCGCTTAATGTCAATTGGTTTTAAGATGAAATCTGGCAATTATAACTTTTTTCATGGTTGTTTTCTGTTTTGTTCTTTGAATAGGAGGATTCTTTATCGTGCTTTTTCTTTGCAATCCATTCCCTTCATCTCAATAAATTTATTTTTTTATTCTAAACTGAAAATTACATGTCACCGGGTGGCCATGGCTGACCCCATGTCCAAACATGGCCTTCACGTGTAAGTACTACTGAGTGAGTTCCTCCAGCAGCAACCTGCAGCCCAATCAATTATAAAAACATTAAACAAAGCAAAACCCATGCCATCCTCCAAATGATGCATTTGTTACAATAGAGATGTAGAAGTAGCTATACAAACTCAAACACTTAGAAAGCATTTATTGCACAATGACTTTACTGAAAAAAAAATCCAATTCAATTTATTGAGCAAAACTATGAGGGTTAAGGTCATAACAAAATTTATAATCGGATGTCATTCAGATTCACTACACAACAAATTAAAATGAACAATTAAAACTGTCTGGAGCTATAAGGGATTTTTCACTTATCAAATCATCAACTAAATGTTAAGATGATAGACTTACTCTTGCTAAGGGCAAAGCACATATCACAAATGTTGTAAATAGCAGATTATTAAGATAAAAAAAAATTCTCAATTAGGAAAAAATATCTTCAGAATTTTCCTATTTATTTCAGCATATTTATTTCCCTTTTTAAAAGTTTTGATTATTACAAATAGAGATGATAAGAATGTAATCAATGTGATTGATATCAATAAAATAATACTTTAGTTTTCAACTTGATATCAAAGCTCCCGATCTTGAGAGTCCTGTTTTTCATGCCTTGTTAATAGTTGTCACAGTCATTATTCGCCATATTCAAAAGGTGTGTCCCACCAGCCACCACTACAAACAGGGTTGTCAGGACCTCTTGAGCACGAAGGGTGGCCATTTGATTCTGATTTGGTTTTGTTGCCAAACAAGTCTATTTTTTTTACGAATCAAAGCCATAAGAGTTTAATCCTTCCTATCTCTCTGTTCTTGGGTTTTCCAATATTTAGTATGAAGCTTTTAAAGAACAACTTGATCATTTGAAAACAACCGTTGAATCAATAACTAAGTCCTCTTGATCATATACCCTACCTATGAAAGGTAAAAGTACATTCAATACTATTGGCCCTTTGTCTCAGGGTGTTTGGATTCTTGATTCAGAAGCAACTAATCACATGACTCCTTCTCCCAAGCTCTTTAATAAGTATGTCAAAATGACCAGAGAACAACACATTCTAGTTGCAATGGTGATAGTGTACCCATATTTAGATAGGAGGATATAACTTTACAATCATCTTTTGTATTAAAGGATGTTTTATATGTCTTGCAATTGAACTATAGCCTTATCTCATCGCAAAAACTTATAAAAGATTTGAATTATTCTGTTACTATTTTTGTCTTCTAATTGTGTATTTCAAGACCTTGCAATGAGGAAGAGGATTTTAATTAAGGAGCATAGTAAGTTGTATCCTTGGAATCCAAGGGCCAAAACAAAACAAAGGTCATGAGCAAAGGTCATGAGCCAGCAAGCAAATGTGATATTTCTTAACTACCGAGTCTGTTGAGTATTTGAAATGTGATATTTGTCAACTATCAAGGCATCATCGTGCATCTTATCCCATATTTCGTAAAAGGAGTAATTTCCCATTTGATTTGATTCACTCTGATGTTTGAAGACTTGATTTAGAATCTATTACTAGAGAAAAATAATTTTGTTACTTTTATTGATGTTTGTTGTCACATGGACATATATTATGAAAAGTAAATCTGAGGTCTTTCAAATTTTTAATTTTTTTTGACTTATTCAAAATCAATTTGGAAAAAATATCAAAAGAATTAGGTTAGATAATGGTACAAAATATGTGAATCAAGAATTCTCCAAATTTTTGTCTCATAATGGTATTGTTCATGAACTAACATGTGTTAACATTCCACAACAAAACGAAGTCGCAAACGTTAGTCCTAATGACTTTTGTCTTTTGTTCCCTGTACTCCTTTAGTGTCAAGTCTACCTTCTTTAGTATTTAGATGTTTTGTTTTTGTTCACTCTCATAATCCTAATCTCAGTAAATTAGATCCTAAAGCACTTAAATGTGTATTTATTGGTTATCCACATAATTAAAAATGATACAAATGTTATCATCCGTAGAGTCATCGTATTCCTATCACTATCGATGTTACCTTTCTTGAAACAGAATCCTTTTTTATCATCCCTAAGCTTTAGGGGAGAAAACACTTGAAGCAAAGGAGTTCTACTTTCTATCATTACCATATTTATCTTTGTAAGATGCCCAATATCAAAGTGATGATGCCACCACAAATGGGATCAAACCACCCTATAGTGAGGAAGAAGACAAATTCTTTGGCAAAAAAATATCAAAGAAGGCATGCCACTTTGATTCTGAAGCAAGAAAAGTTGTCTGACTTGGAGGTGAGGATCCCTAAAGGTAGCAATGAGGAGGTAAGTGTTGTTGAGTATTTACCCATTGCCTTGAGAAAGGGAAAATGATCGTGTTAAATATCCTATTTCTCAATATATGTCTACATGGACAATCTTCCTAATAAACATCAAAATTTTATTGTTGTCATTGATGCCATAAAAATTCCTACCTCAGTCCAAGAAGCCACAAGAAGACATTAGACTTAAGCTATGAGAGAGGAGATGGATGCATTAAAAAGAAACTCAACATGGGAGATTGTTGACAAACTAAGACACAAAAAGATAGTAAGGCACAAATGGGTATTTACAATGAAACATAAGGAAGATAGGTCGATAGACAAGCACAAAGCCAGATTGGTTGCAAAGAGATATACTCAAACTTATGGAATTGAGTATGAGGAGACTTTTTCTCCTGTAGCAAAGATGAATACAATTCGAGTTGTTCTTGTTCTAGCAGCTCATTTTGGATGGGAATTACATTAGTAGGATGTGAAGAATGTCTTTCTTCATGGAGATTTAGAAGAAGTGTACATGGAGATTCCTTCTAGATTTGAAACACATGGTGGAAGGAATCAATTGTGCCTCCAAAAGAAGGTCTTATATGGTCTTAAACAATCTCCAAGAGCATGGTTTGGGAGATTTACAAAAGCATTGGTTTCCTTAGGATATAAGGAAAGCCAAGGAGATCATACTTTATTTATGAAACACTTCATTACAGGTAAACTTACACTTTTAGTGGTCTGTCAATGACATAATTATTACAAAAGATAATGAAACACATAAATTGGCATTAAAGAAAAAATTGGCATGGTAGCCCAATTTGAAATGAAAGACATGAGAAAACATAAGTATTTCCTTGAAATAGAGGTTCCTTATTCAAAAAGAGGAATTTTCATCTCCCAAAGAAAATATGTACTTGATCACCTTAAATAAACAGCTAAGTTAGTTCCTATTGAACCAAATCATAGAATTGAAAGTGAAGAGAGCTCTCTTGTAGAAAAAACCCAATATTAAACATTGGTAGGAAAACCTATTTATTTATCACACACAAGACATCAAACATTGCTTATGCAATTAGTGTGGTAAGTCAGTTTGTGCATGATCCAAGAGAAAGAGACGTACAAGCAGTTGACAACATTCTTCAATACTTGAATTCAAGCCCTCGAAAGGAGTTATTCTTCAGAAAATGAGACACTTTGCCTCTAAAGATATACTAATGCAGGTTATGTTATCAATAGAAAATCTACATTTGGGTACTAAATGTTTCTTGGACAAAGTCTAGTGACTTGGAGAAGTAACAAATAGGATAGAGTATCTCGTTCTAGTGCAAAAGATGAATGTTGAGCCCTTGCTTGAGGTTTATGTGAATGACTCTAGATGAAGATCATACTTGATGGTCTTAAAATTAAGGTTGACATTTCTATGCAATTGACCCGTGATAACAAGTCAGCCATGAGCACGGTACAGGTTTTGGTTATTACAAATATAGATGAGAAGAATAAAATTGGTGCAATTGACATCAATTAAATAATTCTTTAGTTTTCAACTACAAATTTAACCTTTAAATTTAATGAAATTAAGCATTTAAAATAAAATTTAAGAACAATTCAACTCAAACAATTATATGTGTATTGCTTATTGGAACAAAGGCCATTTTAGTTTGATCAAGTCTCACAAGGCCTTGCATGGATCAAGAAACAAAAGAAAATCTCAGATGTATCCTTTGCTTTCCAACATATCAGAAGCTGTAATTTGATCTCCACTTAAAATATATGTATAAATACAGTATCTATTTTCTTTCTCTGTGGTAAGGTTAACTAGTAAGCATTGAGCAAAAGCAACTTAAACATCTGGAAACTAAATCGCTAGTATGTCTGATATTCTAATAAGATTACATGGGAATTGTACAATAATAACAATACAAGGACTAATAGCTACCATAACGTTCTGTCAGACAAAATATTGACAGTCACTCACATCTAACTCCTTTTTTTATGAATTCACTTAGTTCAAAAGGATTATGAAAGGTAGATGAAAACTTACATAGGAATTACAGCAACATAAAAAGAACTAATAAATTGAAGAAAATAAAACACTAAAGATTGGCACAGAAACAAAAATGAAGGCAAATCATTTTAGTTCTACCATAGCATGCAAGGCATTGGAATACATAAATTACCTGCCGAACAACAAGCTTAGGAGCACAGCGTTTAGGGATCTCTATATCTCTCCTCAAAGGTCTACCAGTATCATCCTTGCGCTCGGGTTCTTCACCACACTGCCCATATTCATTTCCACCTGAAATCAATTATGCTAGCTCTTAGAAGTCGTATAATATATACATCAACACTCTTTGAGAATTTTGGATAGCTAAAAGGGAAAAAGAATATGACATTTCAACCAACATCAAATATTTATCTTAGCATAAATCAATAGTTATGAAGTACGTAGTGCAGGTACACAATCTGTGTAAAACATCAAATTTTTATCTTAACATAAATCAATAGTTATAAGTACGTAGTACAGGTACACAATCCGTGTAAGTATGCAGTTTGTCACATTTTACATTATTATTACGAGACTTCCCCGATAAAAAATCTGGTATGCAGTAACTCAGTAACTATATTAGGATATGGTTATTGAGTATTATGGGATGGTTATTTTGTCCAAAGAGTCATTCAACTAATAAGTGGTCGGAACAGTATAGAGTTTAAAAAGGAATGAAAGGAAAGCATACGGCAGGATCAGCATTGGCAAAATTAATTTTGAAGTGATGTGATTTTAGTTTGGATGATTTTATAACAAAAATAAGTTAATAATAAAACTAAGAACTAAGTATGAAATTTCTATCCAACACAAATCCTATTTAAATTTGCATTCATTCGGAATGAAACTACAAGCACACTTAGTATGCTTAATGACGTTGCCACTTTGGACGATGCCAATTCTACTAATCACAAAATAGTAATAATAATAGTAGTAATAATGATAATGATGGTGATGACGATCATAATAGTGGTGATGATGATGATGATGATGAAGAAGAATATAAAAATAGTAATAATAACAACAACGTGATGTAGCTAAAAGGATTTATGTGTGGAGTGAAATGAAAAACAGTACAATACCCCAGGCATAAGCTCTGCCCTGATCATCAACAGCCAAGCAGTGCCACCCCCCAATAGCCGCCTAACAACAAGAAGTTATTCACTATCAATACTCACACAATAAGTACACCATCAAAAATAACAGCAAGGTCATAACAAACATGATAATCATGAATTGAAGAAAAGAGAAGCAAATGAACGATTGGATGGGTGTATACCTGGACAATCTTAACACTGGAAAGAGCCTTGACCTGGCCGGGAATGTTCTCAATCTTGTTCTCAGACTTGCTCTCAGCTGCGTGCCCAAGTGTGCCCCTTTGGTTCCAACCCCAAGTGAACAACTAAACCACACAAGTAACCGCCACCCCACCAAAAAAGATGAGTTTTTGAACGATACCCACGATTTATAAGACCAAAAAGAGAAAGATACAGAGAGAGAGGTTAAGATACTTTGCCGTCGTCAGCGATGGCGAGGGAGTTTCTGCTGCCGGCGACGACGGAGCGGAAACGCTGAGGTGGGAGAGCTTCGACGAGACAGACCCATTCTCTCTCTTCGTTGTTGCCGATTCCTAGTTGACCATCTTCACCAGAGCCCCTGAAAGAAAGGAATCAATCACAGACGCCCCTTTGAACGAGAGAAGAAAAGGAAAGAGAAAGAGAGAGAGAGAGAGAACAAACCATGCAATAATGCGGGAATGGGAATCCATGAAAGTTGGAGCAGAGTGAGAGAAAGCAGAAAGCAGAGTGAGAGTAGAGAGAGTAGGGAAAGTGGCGAAGAAAAAGAAGATTATCACAAACAGTTTGCGTGCGTGGAGCTTACGAGTTAGTGTCACTGAAACACCTTTTTAGAATGAAATCAATCAACCAAAATCCACATTCTCTCAAATCTATCGTGTTTAAACCAAAGGAATTATATAAGCAGTTTACCAAACGTGAATATATCAATTATATTTTAATTTACACAAGAAAAATATAAAAAAAATATAAATTAAAAAAACGTGAAAATTACGTATAAATTAATACCTAAAGTAGATTGTATGAATTTTGTATGTAATTCTTTTAAATTTTATTTTTAATTTATGTATAAAGTATTTTACTTAATAAAAAAATATTTTATTTCTGTAGAAAACTTTGGGGAAAAATTAGTTTAAATATACCCTTGTTTAATATATTTTATTTTAGGAATCAAAACGCAATTTAAATTTAAAGTTGAATATTGTTCTGACAAAACAAATGAGTTTTGGATCATTTTTTTTTTTTCATGGTCGATTCTTCTATTTAAAGTTTTCTTGCATTTAGGCTTAGCTACTCCCCTGAATGGTGGTTGTTTCTTTATTCCATATACCATTTGTAATTAATACTAATTTGTTGAGGAGATTAGGTCATGATTCGATTTCTTTTTAAATGCTTTTGCAAAATAATAGGGATTTAAGCATTAAATAAAATATAAATTATAGATATTATAAAAATTAGACAACGTACATCGACAATCAAATAGTAGACAACATCTCAACGTACATAGACAACATGTGTTGGCATCCAATGTCTCTATGAAGGAGGCATGAGTTTTAAATTCGAAAGAGACATACTTTTAACATTTAATCACAAATCTCTATCTCGGAATATCTCCACTTTTGGACAATTAACTATATATAACTTAGTAAGAGACGAAAGCAGGATTTTCATAAAGGGAGATGATTCAAATTGAGGACAATTATCAATTATTAGTTCCTTGAGATGATTATGAGCGTATTTCTATGAAATTATTCTCAAATTGCATTTTCTGTTCTTGTAAAGCAGTATATGATATTGATATGGCACTGCTGCAGAAGAGAATGTTGAAGGAGGAGATGGAACCTGTGTTGGAGCTACTACTAGAGAGATGGCAATGATTCCTTTCATTCCTCAAGTGGACTAAGGTAAACCTCTTTCTATATTTAAGTAAATGCTCATTGGAAGCTGGATAAACACCTATTGAACAAAGGAACCATCATGAATTTTGTACTACAAGGTTCCAATACATGGACCAGATTGAGGTTGTACAAGAGCAGCTAGCTGAGATGGCTTACGACAAGGACAAGGCCCCTTACTATCATTTCATATTAGTTGTCTTCATACTTCCCTTTCCTATTTGATGAATTCAATGTAGGAAAAAGTATGTGTGTGGTGTGATTGTGCTAGTTCTGTTTTTTTTTTTTTTTTTTTTGTTTTTTTTTTTTTTTTTTTTTTTTTTTTTTTTTGGTTTGATTATTTCTTGATTTTCTCTAATGTTCAATGTTTGTTTTTTAAGTTTCTGCATGATCAATGTAATATTTCTCTATAATCAATGAAATGGGTTCTATCTTTCACTTTAATGGATGGAAATTATAATTTTTATTTCAATCTGATGCCTTATTTACAACTCTGTGGAATGGGTTAATAAATATCTTGTGAGTTACGACTGTAAAATATGCCATTCCAGGGAAATGTGTAACTATGAGAGAGAAAAGATTAAGTAAAATTGATATCTCCAGACTTAGTAAGAAAAATTATTATGAAAAAAATAAAAAAAATGAACAAAGGATATAAATATGAAAATATTTTATTTTTTCATATATTGATCAGAAACAAAGAGCTAAATATATATATATATATATATATATATATATATATATATATATATATATATATATAAATGATGTACTCATTCTAGATATAGTTAAATAAAGAAGAATATTACAACATGATACTATAATAAAACAAAAGATCAACAAAATTGATGATAATTCAATTCTTGTCATAAAGACAAAATCAAATAATTAATATTTCTTTCCTTCTTCTGACAATTTGATCTTGTTATAAAGACAAAATCACATAATTGATATTAGTTTCCTTCTATCAACCTTGTATCCATATCCTCTGAAATGCTCGCAAGCTGGGAAGAAAATATTGATGAGACCCAGCTTGGAACAAATATTCTTGAAAGACTGAGGACTTAAGGCTTTGGTATAAATGTCTGCTAGTTGCTCTATGATGGAAATGAGAAGCAAATGGATGAGACATTTCTTCAATTTTTCTCTAACAATGTGACAATCTATTTTTATATGTTTTGTACGCTCATGAAACACTGGATTTGCTGCAATGTATCTTGCTGAGTCATTGTCACAATATAAAAGAGACAGTTGCTCAAAAGAAACTTTCAAATCTTAAAGAAGATAGACTAGTCATTCACATGTAACAGTGGTCATTGCCCTATATTCAGCTTCATAAGAACTTTTTGATATTGTTCCTTGCTTCTAATTTCCAAGATACACACTAAAATTGGTCACTAATTGTCTTGAATCACTACAGGTGTCCAAATCACTATCACAAAAGGCTTTTATATGGACAGAACTATTGGAAGAGAAAAATAAGCCAAGACTTAGAGCTCCTTTAATATACTTGAGAATTCTAATTGCAGCATTATAGTGAGCAATTGTAGGCTTATCAAGAAACTAAGAAAGTTAGTGAACAAAAAATGTTATGTCAAGTCGGGTGTTAGTGAGATACATAAGTCTTCCAATCAACCTTCTATAGGCATGAACATCAGTGAAAGGCACACTCCTAGTAGAAGAGAATTTAACAATATTATCCAAAGGAGTGATTACAGGTTTGCAGGCTAAAAGACCTACATCTATTAACAATTCCAATGAATATTTCCTTTGATTCATCATTATTCCTTTCTTACTTCTTGCTACTTCAAAACCAAGAAAATATCTTAAATCACCAAGATCCTTGATCTTGATCTTGAATGTTTTATTCAAAGTTTCTTTGACTCGCTCAATCTCTTCTTTATCATTTCCTATCAAAATTATATCATCCACATACACCAGTAATGCTATAAAAGATCCTTTAGAAGAATTAATAAATAAGGAGCAATCATTCATAGATTGAGTATATCCCATAAAAATAAAAAAAGATGACGATTTAGCAAACTCTGCCAGTTTTTTAATTTACAAACTTGTCCTGGTTGAATACAAGTCAATCTAGGAGGAGCAACCATGTATACATCTTCTTTCAACTCTCCATGTAAGAAGACATTATTTATGTCTAAGTATTTCAACTCTCAGTTATATATAGAAGCTAGAGAAAGAAGCAACCTTATTCTGGTAATCTTTGCTATTGGAAAAAAAGTTTTAAGGTAATTAATGCCCTCTGTTTGTGTATATGTTAAGACTTTATTCGGCAAGTGTACCGAGTCACAAGTAATATAGTGAAAGTAAAGATGTCGATTCTTCAGGAAACAATTTTGTTTTAAATTTTAAATTCACGACTCACTAAGCAAATAAAAGTTTCAAGATGATTTGATAATAATTTGAGTCAAGAAACATAAAAGAACAATTAAAAACAAGTAACAATTATAAAAAGGAGTTTGCAAGATCTATAAGGACTCTGTGATTGAACTTCATCTATCTCCCTCATTCATATTTTGGGTTTGATAAAAACATACAATATTCGTAACTACTCACAATTGATGCACATATAAAAATCATTCACACTAATTCCTCTTATATGAAATTCATAAGGAAATTTTCTAAACACTGATCCCTCAGCTATTTAGTAAATTACCCAGCATTAAGAATAGATGTTATACGCAATCAATACATCGAAACCTATCCCTAGTATTCCAATATATTAAGTATTTTCATCTAGGTCAGAAACTCAAAAGTACATCCCAGTTAAATTTAAGAATCAAAATCAAGACTCTATTGATCAGATAAAATCTAGCATTAAGCACAAGATGAAAATACCAATTGAGTAGAAATTGAATATTATAGATAAAAATCACCAAAATATGAATGAGTTCAAAAGATTACATTCAATCCAAAAAATGAAGAATTAGCTACACATGGTAGCCATTATGACCCAATGAAAGGAAGATTGCAAGAGGAGAAAAAAATCTTGATTCTAGTCGTCCGCCTCCGTCCTCTAGGTCTTGATGCCTCCGTCCTCTAGGTCTTGATTCCTCCCAAAACCTTAAAAATCTCCTTTTAAACTTGATTTTGGGCCTAGGTTAAGTGGCTTTTCTCTTGGGCTTTTTTCTATTTTAAACTTTTTATTTATTTTCTTCATAAATATTCCAATCTATCATTTTCTTCATTCTTTTATACCTGAAATTTCACAATAATTGAGATTAAATGATTTTCTTTAACTCAGGACTCAAAACATAAATTTAAATCCAAAAAACTCTAAAATTGGGAATAATTACTATTTTAAATAACACTTAAACCCACAAGTACTCAATATTTCTCATATATAAAAATACTCAAAATTGGTACTTATCAGTATATCCCTTCGCCATTAATCTTCCCTTATATCTTTCAACAGTCCCATCAACGTGTACTTTATTTTGAATACCCATTTGCAACCTATGGCAATTTTGTTCTTGGGAAGAAGAACAGTCTCCCATGTTTGATTTGACTTCAAAGCAGATATCTCACACTGTATAGCCTTTCTCCAAAAGTCATATTTCACAGCTTCAAAATAAGTGTTTGACTTGACAATTTATCATAAGACAAAACAGAATCCAAAGGATATTTAACTCTATAAGATGGATTGGAAACATTGAGATTACAATGATAATCTTTAGATACTCAGGTGGTCTTTTTGTTCTGGTACTCATTCGAATTGACTATGTTGTTTCATAATTTTCATTGAGGTTTTGGTCTCTATGGGAACAAACTTCTTCGGGGATATAGATGTATGTTTCATGGTCATTATTAACATTATTTTCAATATTATCAGAGGGTGGTAAAATGACTCGTGATGGCTAACTCAAAATAGGTTGATCTTCTATAAAAATATTTTGATCATGAATGTTTGGACTGTTAGTTTCATTGCTAGTATCTTCAACCCTTTGATATGGAAAAACATGTTCATAGAAGACAACATCCCTAAACACAAAATTTTCTCTTGATTGAATATTCAACAAAATATATCCTTTTGTCCCCTTCTTAAAACCAATAAAAACACATTTTGATGCCCTTGGATCAAATTTACTTCTATTTGTTGACAAAGTGCTAGCATAGCATAAAGACCCAAACACCTTTAATTTATTAAAATCTTGTGGAGTTTTGTAAAGCATTTCACGAGGAGAAAAATTATTTAAAACTGGTGTCGGAAGCATGTTTATAATATCTGCAACATGTATAACAGAATATGACCAATAAATTTTGGGTAAATGAGATTGTATCATGAGAGCTCTTGTTACATTTAATAAATGACCATGTTTCCTTTCAACTATACTATTTTATTATGGAGTATTAGCACATGAAGTTTGATGTATTATTCGTTTATTGATAAAAAAATTAGTCATGAAAAATTCAGTCCCATTATCACTTCTTATTACTTTTATTGTTGTCTCAAATTGTGTTTGAATAAAAACAACAAAATCTTCCAAAATCTTAACAACTTCAGATTTCTATTTTAATGGAAAAACCCATGTGTACCTTGAAAAATCATCAACTATGGTCAAAAAATATTTATGACCATGAATTGATGATAATGAGTATGGTCCCCACATATTAACATGAATCAAATCAAAACATTTTTTAGATTTAGATCCACTAAGAGGAAAGGGAAGTCTTTTTTGCTTTGGAAAATGACAATTATCACAAATAAAATATTTGTTATATTTAACAAAAGGAAATTTACTTTTGATAACATCTAAAGATTTGTTTGAAACATGTCCTAACCGAAAATATCAAAAGGTTTCAAGATCACTAGTAGTAAAATTGACAGTATTGGTGATATGTGAAGATTTGACAGGTTTGATTTGAAGGTTTTGATAGGAAGGGACCCTGAGTATATAAAGCCTACCTTGCATCTCAACTGATCCAATCATTTTCAAAGAGTTTTTGTCCTTAATGTGACAATCATTATTATAAAAAACAATCACACAAGACAAATTATCTATTAACTTTGCTACTGAAAGAAGAATAAAAGTGAAGTTAGGAATATACAAAACATTATCTAAGACATGATCTTGATTGATAAAAACACTTCTAGAATAATTTGCAATGACTTGATCTCCATTTAGTAATTTGACAGAGATAGGATTAATTTGATGATATAAAGTGAAATGAGTCAAGGATGAACAAATATGATCAGTAACACCACTATCAATAATCCAAGAACTAAAGGAAGGGAGAAATTTATTACCAGTGTGTGTTGTTGTGTTGGAAGGAATACCAGAGATTTGATTAGAACATTGTCACTAGATTTAGACTATTGTAAAAAGGCTAACAATGTTTGATACTGCTTAGGAGTAAAACCAATTTGCTGAGAATGTACCTCTAACCTTGAACCTTCATGATTCTGCTCATTATTATTACAGTATGCTTTATGATTTTTAAACTTGAACTGAGGTGGAAAACCATGCTTTCTATACACATGTATCAATCACATGTCCTGTCTTTCCACAATGACTGCAGACTTTAGAAGTATATCGTCTTCCATAACTACTTCTGTTAGTATCATTCATTGTCTTTGACTGATCACCAAAAATTTGTCTCTCTTGTTATGTACTGAGAGAACAAATCATTTGTTGTTGAGAACTAACATAATAAGGTGAACTAAAATATTGTGAGGGATCAATAATTTCGGCCATGATAAATGTAACAACTAAAGCTCTCAAATTAAAGCTCTGATACTATATTATGAAGTGGACTTTAAGCCTAACTCAACCTTACAAAATCGGCTTGTAAAGTGAGGTTTGCACTTACATTATAAACTATTGAAAGGTCTCATCTCTAGTCGATGTGGGATCTCCAACACACACCCCTCACGTCGAGACTCCTCAACTCGAGCGTGAAACTCAATGTAAGGGTGATCTGATAACGACCCGATAGTGGGTGGCTTGATAGGCCAAACAAGCTCGATAGGATAGGCTCTGATACCATATTATGAAAAAAATAAAAAGATGAATAAAGGATATGAGAATGAAAATATTTTGTTTTTTCATATGTTGATAAAAAACAAAGAGCTGGATATATACAAATGATGTACCCATTCTAGGTATAGCTAAATAAAGAAAATCATTACAATCTGATATTGTCATAAAACAAAATATCAACAGAATTGATGATAATTTGATTCTTGTTATAAAGACAAAATCAAATAATTAATATTTCTTTCCTTCTGACAATTTGATCCTGTCATAAAGACAAAATCACAGAATTGATATTAGTTTCCTTCTATAAGCCTTGTATCCATATCCTCCGAAAAAAATAAATCATTTTATTTTTCAATACAATCGATTGATTGTTTGTTAAGACTACACATTGTAATAAATTCAATCAACTTTTTTAAAAAACAATTAAATTCTGTTATTACATTTTTTGTTTTGCATATTAAATTGAAAAAACCCCACACATACTGGATTGTCTTCATCAAATAGGGGGAGATTGTCAAAAATCTCATAGGTTTGGTATTTCATCAAGTCAAAGAAAAAGCAAAATCAGTCAAAGATAAAACAAAGAAAAGATGAAGGCCTTGTCCTAGCTTAACGTGTGTGTACATTGATGGAATCAAGTGTAAAGGTTCATATATCAAAGGATGCATTCAAGAAATCTTAAGAAAGTTAATTGTAACTGTTTTTGAAAAACAAATTTTGAAATATCTCTTTTAAGTAAAATAATCGATTGAACAAATTTTTAAATTGATTGATTTGTGTTAACTAACAAGTTCGATAAGTAACTTTTTTAAATTTGTTTTGAAACATAAGGGCAATTTTAAATACACATGTTCTGAACATTTTGAATATACATAAGAGAAACTTAATACATAGAGCGATAAATATACTACTATTGTAAAATTTCAAGAAAGAGAGCAAGAATTGTTTTCAAGAGGGTCTTTGATCAAGAAAACCTTCAAGAACGAGTTCTTGGTTTGCTTCCACTAGTTTTTTAAATTTTTGCACTGTTCACATCGTCTTTAAGAATAGGGAAGATTTCTACAATTAATCTTTGAACCCGTGTTGTTTCAAAATAGATTGCATGAATGTTTTAGTTTTACATTATTCATTTAATTAGTTTTTTCTGTACTGCTATAAGGAATTATAGCTTTGTTGGCATGTGTGCAGTGAATCTAGGTTGTGGGGTGCAAAGGAAGAAGGTTACTACATGTGTTTTGTAATGTTTTGTAATTCTTACAAGGTGTAAGAAAGTGTCTTAATTGTATAGGTTTTATAACTAAGAGTGATTAATGAATTTTCTTTATTTCTTGGCAATGAAGATTGGATGTAGCCCTTGAGGAAGGATGAACCAATATAAATCTTGCGTCTTTGATCTCTCTCTATTTAATCTTGATTCGTGACTGACTTGCTACATAATTATATCTTCTATGTAAATAAATCAATTGTTTTTGCAATCAATCAATTTAATTTTTCATATTCAACATATTGTGTATTGGTTATTAAATATGGTTACTGTGCATACTTTGTTTGTATTGTTTAATTGAATTTAACATATTTCCTTTGGTTCTCATACTGTACACATTTATTTCCTTAGAATTTGATTAACTCTAGTGACTTACAATTCATTTTAAAAAATTCAATTGGTTAACTTTGTATCTCAATCGATTGTTTCTCTTATAGTAAAAATTTTAAAAAAATCACATTTACTGGTTTGCTTGTTAAAAATGATTGATTGAGGTGTGAAATTAATTGAAAATTTGCGTTAAAATTTGTTAGAGTTATTTCAATTGATTGCCCAGTAATTCAATTGATTAAAATTATCTTAATAAGTATTGTTGCGTAAAATATAAATCATTTGTTTGGATTTGAAATCGATTTTTTTTTTGGGACTACGCCTACAAACTACTTGTTAAGGGAATTTCTTGAAAAAATCAATCATATTTGTTAAAAAAATAGTTTAATTAACCCCCTTCTTGAACTTAGCCTAAAGTGTTTTCATTGGTGATAACAGTGAGACCACAGGCCATCATAAATGGTCTATGCAAGAAGCCATGAGCTAAGAAAGGAAGTCACAGAATTCATGTAGCTGAAAGAACTTTATGAATTTTATACTCTAGTCTGAGTTGTGAACAAGCCCAAAAAGTTCAAGGAAAATGAGAGGTTGGCCACAAGTAAACCCAAGGAGAATCAAGTATCTAAGTTTTCCTATTATTAATGCAGGTAGAAGCCGAAATCTAAAAGAGGTTCTACATGTCAACCTCATTCCAACCCCTCGAAAGGTGTCAAAGCCACGAAATGTAGACACAAGTAAGAAATGTAGATATCATTACACCTTTGGCCACACTACCAAGGGTGTTTGTCGTCGAAAGACAAAATTAAGGAGCTAATCTAGGAAGGACACCTTTAAAGGTTCACTAGACAAGAATATCACTTCGTACCTCACTCACCTAGATAGAGAGGAGTGACCCCGTCAAGACTACAAAAGATGAGGCACTTGTATAGAATCCCGTCGAGATGATGACAACAATCAAGGTTGACTTAGTGCGCTCACACACTGACCTAGAAGGAGAAGCCAAAGAATCTCCACTTAGGGGAATGATTAATACGATACTCAGAGGTTTCAGCAGGGAGGAGCGTCGACCTCGACAAGAAAGCGACACTTCCATGTAGTACAATATGTAAATGAAGTCATGTTCCCAATCTGATGAAGGGTGCCTTGTATCACCTTTGCTTGCCGACTTCAAAGCCATTAATCTTGCGTAAGACCATCACATGGTTATAACTATGAAAATAGAAAACTTAATGGTGATGTAAACTCTAATTGATTAGGAGATCTCGATAGACATACTGTATTGAAAGACCTTTAAGAAGCTCCAAATACCTAAGACCGAGATTTAGTCTATGATGATCATATAGTGAGATTTTTCAGAAAACAATTTAATACCAAAGGATATATAGATCTCTACGCAAAGTTTGGGGAGAAAAGACTACAAAATTGAACCATCAAATATACAATACCTCTAGTTGATGTCAACACATTATAAAACATCCTTTTAGGAAGATCCCTTAACCAATTGGGAATGATAGTCTTAACCCCAAATTTAAAAATGAAATTTCTCTCAACATCAGGCGACATCATCACCATACATATAAACGAAAGGATAATAAGTGAATGTTACGTGACTAGTGTGAAAATTATACCACCAGCCTAGTCGAGATCATTTAGTATAGAAAAATCAATCGTATAACAGCTTTAACTAATGTGCATCTAATATAAATGACGTGTAAGTAAAACATGGCGAGGGCGTTATCTCATTATCATTACAATTACAAGACGGGAACCATTACACTTAGATTGGGACTTCAACGCCGAGAAAATATGCAGAGTCATTATACAAAATGTTGACATGTTCACCTGGAGTGTGGTTGATAGGAGGGGAGTGAGCCTCGAAATCATCACACTAATTCTTTATTGGTTTGAGATTTGAGAAATATTTGTATGTATAGTATTATTGATGTTACGGAGTTCAAATAAAATATATTATATACTAATATAAAAATATTTAAGACAAAATTAGTGTAATTTACTTTGGATTGTTTTTCACTGTTATTACCCAATTTTATTTGAAAATTATTTAAAGAATAACTTTTTCATAATTACGAAAATGAATAAAGATAAGTTGTAAGTGACACAATTTTGAAAATTTTGTGTAGGATTAAGATGACATCAGTTTTAACATTTAATAATGTTAAAATTGTGATACAAGAATACTTTTTTTCTTTTTTTAACTTTTTAATATAAATCATGGGATAACTATGATAACTACACGATTCTAATCTTGATGCGAACATATAATATAATTGAAATTATGTCATCTTTACATTAGTTCAATTATATTCAGTTATATAATTTTTTACCCAAAATCTTATCTATTTTAATAAAAAGAAAAATTGTCCATTATGGTAAATTTTTTAAAAAATTCACCATAAATTTAAGTTATTTTTTTTCCTCTAACTTTACACCTAGAATTCTACCAAAATCCCTATGTTTCTATTCTTCTTTTCCCTTTTTCACTGAAAAACCCTGTGTTCCCAGACTAGTACTTAGCCAACAAATTTCTGAGACATAATCTCATTCTCATTTTCAAACCTCAATGGGTTACATTGAAGACGCACGCGAGAATCACGTTAAGAAGAAAGTGGAAGAAGGTATCACTTATTTGTTTTTTTCACATATAAATCCTAAACCCTAGAGGCGCCAATTAAATAAAAGTGCTGAAAGTTATGATTTTGGAGGAAGAAACGATAACCCTGTGAATTAATCGTGGGTTTAATTCAAATGGGTAGTTCTCATACGAATCCAAGAGGGGTCATGGTTAAGAAGTTTTTTTTTTTTTTTTTTTTTTTTTTTTAATTGGTGAAATTAATGTGCTGGTGGGTCATCAAATTTGCAGCTTTGCGCAGCAAAATGAAGCAGAAGGCTCTGAAGGAGTGTGATCGTTACACGGCAAAGTATGCTGAATGTGCTTCCGGAAAAACACTGTCAGTTGTGTGGCGTTGTCGCCAACAAGCTAAAGAGTTGAATGATTGCCTTCATCAATTGTAAGCTCTGTTATGGAAATGAACCATTGTTTGATTTCTTTGATTCAGCAAGAAAAGTTAATTTGATTTGTAGACAAGTTGAATGCATTTGTTCCAGTGTTAAGTTATTTTAGATTGTTACCCCATCATGAATTGTCTTGTTTCTTATGTATATAATGATATATGTATATAGTGTTAAGTTCTTAATGCAGTTCAGTAGGGATTATAATTTATAAGTCCTAGTTTTTATTCAGTGAAGATATACCAATTGAAAACTTATCATCATAAGGGATAGGTACAGGCGAATTAGAGGGATTTGACAAAGGGAGATTTAGCCTGTTTCAGAAAGAGACAAAGTTTTATTCCTCTTGCCTTTTCAATTCCTGCTTCCATTAATGATTATGAACACTACCATTTTTCCACTCTATTTCTTGTATTCAAATATTTTTATGTTGTTTTCACTGTATCCTGAATCATTGAAAACCAGAAGCACAAGGAAAACAAGGTATTTTGTAATTAGTGATGAAACTAGAAAATAGAACAGGGAAAGTTTTTGTAAGCCAAATAGGGCTTAAGGTAATATACACTGACCATATATCTGGGTAAGTTTCTGCTGGAGTTGTGCTCACGCAATTCTTTTTCAGACTAAACCCTTTTTTCAGACTACTTTAGTAATCAAATTCTTTGGAGTACTAATGTAATGATACTCTAATCTTTGTAGGATCAATTTTAGGGTTTTGATTTCTTATCAAGTTTACTGATACTTCATAAATGCTGAAAACTTGATGGCATATATTCGTTTCTTGTCTCTTGTGCACATTATTCATTAGAAACCTCCCTTTTCCTGAATAAATTCTGTTAATTTGTTTGTTTGTACTTGCCGTCATATTTCTTCAGCATTGGAGATCCTGAAATGGAGAAACTTATGTGTGTTGAAAAAGGATGTTTAACTTTAGGCTTTAATGTATTCTTTTGTTACCAATGTACAGCTGTATTTGAATACTATGTGAACCAAAAATAGAAATGGGAAAGAAAAGAAAGAGTAAAAGCTTTATCTACAAATGATGACCTAATAGAACGGATCCTCTCCCCCCTTAATTCCCCTGTTTATGTCTAGTAAAATAACTAATAGATTAACTACTAGAACTTTCTGTATCTAATTTTCCCTTCCCTTCTATCAAACTCCTAACACTATGTCCAATTTGTTTTAGCTTGTAGCTTATTAAAAGCTTTTCAAGTGAGATAAGTAGTTAATTCCTAACTTAGAAAAGCCCTAATAAGGGCATGTTTAGGAAAGCTTTTTCCCTAACATATAAGCTGTTTTGTAAAATGAAATCTGTCTGTAAAATAAGCCTCCTGTTTATGACATCTACTTAAATTTTGTAAAAGGGTTTTATTTTTCTGAAAATTAAGCAATTTTTTTAACATGAAACAATTGCAACTCATAATTATTTTTTAACAGGGTTTTTTCTTTCAGCCTCTTGCATACACTTTTTCTTTTCTAAATGCTATTTTTTTAATATCCAAACAAATTTTAATCTTTAACCATTTTTTAGCAAACTTACCCAAACAAAAATTATTTTTGATTAAAATCAATTATTCATACAATCCATTATGGGTAATCTAATTTTCAAGTTGTCCCATACATACGCCAAATTTATAGGTGCTTTTGGAAGATTAGATGATAAAGCAACTTTTGAAACAATTGTGTTGTATATGTTGATTTTCTTTTTCAATGATAAATTTAATTCATTCATCTGATCTCATTGGTTTATTTTATTTCCTTCTCTATTTAGTGTTTGTGGAAAATTTTTCTTGTAATTGGCTTCTAAATAAAATGCTTTCAGCAATAACAGCTTACGGAATGATAAAATGCTCAACCTACTACAAACTAACAACTATACTATTGCCATACGATAAGTAATTATCAGCCCAACTATTGGTAGAAGACATCTAGGTTCATTTACTGGTATGCAGATACGGCTCTCAATTGTCATATTCTTTCTGTATATCTGATTTAAACTATGTATATTTCTGAACATTCTAGTTAATCTTTTACCCGGACAAGATATGTAAGATTTACTATATTTTTTTTTGTTAGAGGAATGATACATAGGAATTTTGTTAATAATTTTTTAAGATAATCTCAAAGATGTTTTCGACTAAATACACATTTAATCCAAAAGGCTTATATATGTGTGAAGGTTAGCATCTAAGAAAAGAGTATGAAGAAACAAACAAAAGAAACTATAACACAAACCCCTCATACTAAAGAAGACATTGGTGGAAGTATACAGAGAAAAAATAGAGCACAAGCAATTAAAGAAACAGGTAAAAGAAAGTTGAAACCGGATAAGACTTAGAAGAATGAAAGAAGGAGAGTGCCACTATGAACGATTCTTTAACATCATGATAAACTTCCTGTAGAATCATTACTTGACTCCTAAGAGAATAAATAAGATAAGACTCAAATTCAAGATCACTCTCACAAGTGTCTCAAAATCTCACAAATTTCATATATCATCCAAAGTAAACATACAAGAAAAGGTGATGGCTAAAGCCTATGATCACTGAAAATTCCTAAGCTAAATGAAACTAAAATGTGACTCAAACTACATGCTAATGCTAATTCATTACATGTGCTGAAAATTTAAATTAAATGGGAGGGTAAATTTGAATTTTGAAGTCCAAATAAAATAAAAAGAAATCTCCCTTGATTTGGCTGGATTCCATCATGCTTTCCATGCCTTGGTTCATGCTTTCCTTGCCATTTTGATAGCATGATCTCCTTGCTTTGTTTAAGCTTCATTTGGCTGAGATTCCTAAATCAAAATTCGGCTCTACAGTTGAGCTTCTTTTGTTGTTTGACTTCTATTCTTCATGCCCCCTTTTGTGGATGCTTCTTTTGGGCTTTTGAAGAAGTCCATTTATGTTTTTACTATTTACATCACCTTAGAAAAATACATTCTAATTAAAAGTCCAAGAAATGCTAAACAAGGAAAATAAACTATTTTTTATTGCAAGAACATTTTGTCTAGGCATACTTCCAGTGATTCTTCTTGTGATGACATGCTCTTGCTTTTTTTTCTTGTTCTTTTTCCATGAACTCATCAAAATGGAAACTGCATATCCTTCTATTATATACTTTCTGTCAATTCAACCTCTTTTATTTTTTGAAGACATAAATAGTTTGAAATTTCCATGATGTCTGCAACCAAAGTGGAGAAACATCAGTCAAGCATTAATTATTGTTTATCATTCTTCTTATTCATGGAAATTTGATTTCCCAATGTCTCTCTCTTGCTGCTATTATCATCATCAGCTTAATTACCTCTACAGCCAAAGTTGTATTGTATGTTGTGAAATATAGGGGATGCAGTTTAGTATAATTGTGTTGCTATGAATGTGGAATTCATATCCCTTGTTAATTCTTTTACAGCACCAATGATTCTGTTTTGGAAGAAATGAAGAAAGAATACATGTCAAAACAAGCAGAGGGCTCTAGTAGAATCCAGACTGCTTGATTTCAATGTCTATGGGTGCAGTTTATCAGCATAATCTGACATCTTGCATTCAAATTCTTTAGACATTTAGAATGAGGTGTTCATTATCTTTGTGATGTCATGGACCTTCATTATAACTCAAACTTTTTTTTTGGTGAATTTTGTATGGATAATAGAACATTAATGAAAAGATATTGGTTTGTATGATGTGTTTGTTACTATGTATTAAAGTGGACTTCTAATGGACTGAGTGAAGAGATTAACTATGATGTTTTATTAGAGTCCCAACATTCATAACGAAGTTGATTTATAATTTCATTAAATTGAAGTCTATTGAGATGACAAATGGATTCTTAGTTAAAGACAGTTAAAATTTGTCATGAATAATAAGTGCATATTTTTTTTGTCATGATATTATTGGTATAGATTATTTTTTTATAGTTGAAAACAATTATTAACATTGAAATTTTTTTAATGTATAGAAGGTGGATGTTTCCTTCTAAACATGATTTATTTTTAGATAAATTCATGAAATTTAGATAGTTTTTATCTTTTTTTTTCATATTAAGTTTGTTAATGGGACGGAAACGGATAGCATACAACAGTTAAAGAAAGTGATTTTTAACTAATTTCAACAACTGCATTTTTGAAAAATATGATAAATTTTATATACTTATATTGTTGAGGAAAAGAAAGTAATTTTTTTTAAAGTAATGTATTTAAACATTTTTCTTAGTAAGTATTGTTAGATATCAGGATTTTTTTATAAATAAAGAAATTGTGATAATAAAAAACAATTTAATATGGATATAATTTAAATAGGCTTTCTGATTATATTAATCATAAATTACAACAATTTCATGTTATTATTTTGATTTTAATTAAAGTAGTTGGTTTAACTCTGGGATGAACGGATTAGTTATTAAATGGTTAGACTAATTTGGTTCATATTTGTGATTGTTAAGTTATTGTAATCATATTAAAAGTTTGGTTCATATTTGTGATTGTTAAGTTATTGTAATCATATTAAAAGATGAGATAGAAATTTTATATTCATCATGAGTTTTTACATTAGGAATGTGAATGGATCAACTCATACTTAATTAAATATTTATTAAATTTATTTTTATAAAAAAAATCACAATAATGAAAACATAAATTAACAAGAATTTAAAAATTTAATGTGAAAAGAACAAGATTTTTTTTAACAAAAAATAAATTAAAATTGTATAAATTTTAAAATAGAATATTAACTTATATTAAATTAAAATATATAAAACAACAAATAGTTTGATACCATATATAAAGAGCATGCCATCTCTCTATTGCTTGGCGAGGTTCACTTTGGAGAAAAAAATATACATTACATTGCATTAGTTTGATGGAAGAATTTATGTCAATTTAAAATATACTCTAAAAACTCAAATCTTAGTTAGATACTAGGAAGAAAATGGAAATTTAAGAGAGTTAAAAAGTTATTTATAATCGGTCGATCGATGATAATTGATTAATTTATTATATTGTTATAATCCAAAAGTCCGGGTGTATTATGTTTGTATTCATGATGAGTAAGTAGAGAGAGAGGAACACCAAACTATGGATTTCCCTTTTACGTCTACGTCTACATGTACAGAAAATATCCCTATTACCCTTTCTTCAAAAATAGGCAACCTTATTGAATACCAGCACATACCAGAGGAGTCGCAGATCGACCACTCCTTACCTCCGCTTCTAAGTCCGTACAACGTCTTCCGACGAGATAAATCCAAGTTC
>Ga0209700_100069_pt1 | contig 143069 bp, 47 predicted proteins | sample SiratroredBW_FD_187528 | JGI IMG/M metagenome (GOLD analysis project Ga0209700, IMG submission 187528) | Root nodule microbial communities of legume samples collected from California, USA - Siratro red BW (SPAdes) (version 2) | ecosystem: Host-associated > Plants > Roots > Nodule | place: USA...
ATATATATATATATATATATATATATATATATATATATATATATATATATATATATGATCTAAGTGTTTATCTTTAAAAATTACTTTTGGGTCGTGGCCCTAATTTACAACCTCACCCCCCTCATATACTATCTTAATGTTTGTATCAGTATTAACAGTTTTGGGTAACAGAATGCATGGTTCTTGGGATGATTAATTAAAAAATGAAAGATCATAGACAGATGATAAAGAGGAGATTCTTCTTCATCTTGTTTGTCATCTTGAAAAACCCACCATGCCCACTTCTATTTCTCTTCAATAACAATTACCCATTAGCGGTTCAAGACTTTAGGACGTCTAAAACAAATTTAAAAAGTGAGGTTTCTTAAATTAATAAAATAATTAAAATTATAATATTTTTATTTAAAATTTCTTTTTAGAGTTTTTTTTTTCATGCAAATTATCTATTAATTTATCATAATTATATTCATTTAAAATATTTTTTCAGTAGACAATAAAGCTAATTGGTTTAATCTTTATTACGATATTGCTGATATATGCATTTGGAAAAAAAAAATATTTTTTTTATATAACTAAGAATGTCAATTGATTTATCATTTTTCAATCCTACAATTTCCTTTAAGATATTTAATTCTGAAAATAAATCTAATCCATAAAAATTTTAAGAAATTATCATATTTTAAATATTTTTCAAAGTTTAGGCATTCAAAGAACACTCACATGCATTTTCTAATTCACTTTTTTTTATATTTATAAATTTATTTATAGCCCCTTTTTATAATTTAACAAAAAGTTCAAGTGTTTTTTTTTTAAATTTGAATAACCTAATTCATATATTTTAGTTGACATATTTGTATATTTTTATATAAAATTAAAACTATAATATATATAACACTGAATATAAGTTATAAGTATATAAAACGAGATTAAATTAGAAAGATAAACAAAGAACTTAATCTTAGTATATTTTCTTGAAGTCTCAAGTCTCCTTCTATCTTTCAGCCCTGTCCTTTGTTAAACCTTTAAATATAATTTATAAATTCTAAATTTGTAATGCCCTTCTTTGCAATTAATTAAACAATAATAAAAAATAATAATTTTGAGATCAATTAATCAATCTAATATTATTTTTACCTGACTTCAAGGGGTAAAATAATACGAATAGGGTGAATTGAAAAACTAAGGATAGACATACAAGCCCACGAAAGGAAGTGTACGGAAGGCCTGTCCGCCACAGCCTGGTCCACAATACTAAGGAGGTGTCGGCATGCGGGCCTTATTTCTTGATGGGTCTGGTTCTAGAGGTGGGATGCGGCGTTTTCCAGACTGATTCTTCCTGCACCTCTATACTGTCTTCCTACACATTCATAGTAAATGTGAATTTACAATTTTATCTTTTTAATTTTTTTAATTCAATTCTGCCCTTCACTCCTTTCACTCAGCACCTCCTTTTTTAAATGAATTGCGATTTGTACAACCCGTAACTCATTTAAAAAAAAAATTATTTGAATTGTGGACTGCACAACCCGCAATAATAATCTTTTTTTAAATGAATTACACATTATACAACTCACAATAATAAAATATTTTTAATTGTATTGGGAGTTGTACAACCCGCAACTTATTAAAAAAAAAAATTATTTGAATTGCGGATTGTACAACCCTTAATAATATTTTTTTTAAATGAATTGCGGGTTGTACAACCCGCAAGTCTGAAATCAGAATTTTCAGACTTGCGGATTGTACAATTCACAATTTATTGAAAAAAATTTCAATTACGGTTTGTACAATTCGCAATAATGAAGGTGCATAAAAAATAATTACAACTTGTATAATCCGCAATGAAAATATCTTTTAATTGCATTGTAGTTTGTGTAATCCGCAATTCATTAAAAAAATACTATCATTGAGGATTGGACAATCTGTGAAGAGAAAAAAAAAATTGAAATACAGTCACCGTCGACGACGAACGAAGAAGCTCTCAAATCCTTCCCCCTCAGCAACTACAACCTCCAGCACAATTTTTTTTCACCTCTGCAATCCCTCTTCCTCTACCTTTGATTACCCCAAACTTGTACCTCTATAAACATGAACTGAGCATACACCAGCACCTCCATGTTCTCTTCTGCCTTTAACCTAGTCCTCCAACAATAAGAGTATTTTCGTCTTTTTTCTCATGGTAAAATGGGAATATTCAAAATAAGAGTATTTTCGTCTTTTTCTCATGGTAAAATGAGAATATTCAAAATTATGGAAGTGTAGGAAGACAAGATGAAGATGTAGGAAGAATCAGTCCGTTTTCCATCCGAATCCACTAATAAGGAAAGCAAAGGTTGCTCCATAGTTCTTATACCTGCCAGAGTTGTCCAAGCTTGACAGCTCCACTCACCAACCAGAAATGGCTAGCCAGAATCCCCAAAATGAAATTAATTTTCTTTTACGGAGATTCTCGTCCACGGCCGCTGGTCACTCCTCTTCTGCATGGTGACATCAACTACAATAGCTGGGCAAGGAATATGAAGCAAGCTCTTATCTACAAGAACATGTGGTCTGTCATAGAGGGAAGTCCTAGCCCTTCTTTTGGGAGAAAACCTTCCAAATGGACTGTGGGCAGAGATGCAATACAAGGTTCTTCGATGGATTCAGCAGTCGACGGACGATGCGACTGTGTTCAGACAGAAAGTAATATAATATTTAGGGTTTAGGGTTTGTGGAGGATAAGGTGAAGATCCCAATTTTTTTATACAAGGTGGTGACATGAGCTTTAAAAGATGTTGAAACAATAAATTTTAATATTCAGGATGATGTTGAAACAATTTTAGGGTAGAGGTTAGGTGAAGATGACAAATGAAAAAACAATGGAATAACCCTCGTATTACAGTATCGGCTGTTGCTCAGTTGCTTACTTTGAATATACGGGCAACAATATGTTTGCTACTACTGACACCAGCTTAAGTCTTCATCTGGAGCCACTATAATAAAAAATCAGCCATCCTTTTCGATTATATATAGGCATTCCATGGCACCTCCTAGTGCCAGTACCATCTTTCACTAGGAGAATGTCATCACTAGTAACATGTTGCCTCGTGAACAAGCTTTGCTCAGCTAAGTTGAATTTCACTTTTGCTTGTTTTGAACGTTTATTTAAAAATATTTTTTGACAACTTAATATAAAAATAAATTGATAAAAGAAACAGCATCAACACCCACAAATCTGGGAGGGAGAAGGAAAGAGAAAGAAGAAATAAAGGAGAAAAATGGAACACTGTCATCAGCAATCGCCTCTCAAGACGGTTTGTTATGTCTAGTGTAACAGATTTAGGAGGGAGGAGTCTGGTGTAGAAAATGTATGATAAAATAGTGAGAGCAGATGAATCTGTTGGTGTCCAAGATGTGGTCCACATATAACCCACGAGGGTGGTTCACTGTAGAACTTATCATATATAATTCACGATTTGAATCTGGATTCATCTACCATTGAAAACGAGAAACATTTTAAGCCAATATCATCTTTTTACAAGAAGAGATGTAAAAAATTATGTCAGGAAAAATGGTTTACAAGAAACATTTCCGTTAGATAAATTTTCACAAGCAAAGCAAGCTAAACTGTACACAGCAAGACAAGTGATATTGGCACAAGTGACAAGCTAAGGTAGTAGCCTGGAGTTCTGACCGGGGAAGAACTTGGTTCAACTCCCCCACCAATCGAATGCCAGTTTCTATTATAAATCAAGAGACCAATGTCATTTTGCATTATAATTAACCAGGATGTAATAAAGCATCACAAATTATCCGCGATTAAAGACAAGTTTGATTAACAGCGTCTCTGTAAGAAAAGCTTCTTCTGTTTCCATGGTTCTGTTCGGGAAAGATATGAAGTCACTAATAAAAAGAAAAACTTAGTCTCTGCCAAACCAAGAGATGCTTTGGAACTTTAAAAAGAAAAGAAATTAAGCACTAACACAAATTTACAGTTTTCTTTTAGTCTTTTTACATGCAATTCCTTCTAGTTATTAGCTTATAGAAAGCTGCAAGAGAGTGAACTAATTCCAACTTCGCGATATTCATCGTAACACTTCAAAATGCTATTATATAACACGGAGTTGAATCTATATAATCAAAAAGCAAATCACAAGAATAACAAGGAGAAAATACAATACATACATATTGGGGGCGACCAAAAATTCTTCAGGAACTGGAATGTCGACTAACCATTATCGCACCTATCCGGTGCGCCTTTAATATTGAGGACAACTCCAGGGAAGTACCGATGTTTCCAGTTGAGATGCCACACGCTCCTGTTGAAATGCCGCACCCATTGACATCGAATGTTGGAGAAAGATTGGTATAGTTCACTTTCATACCTTCACATACTTGTCAACATAACCCTGCCGAAAATGTAGGGAATAGAACATCACTAAAAGCAATTTGAATATTAACGCTTTGTCATATTGTTATAATCAAATCAACTTTCCTAGTTTGATCAGTAATTAACTGTTTTTTGTATAGCAATTCATATATAATGCTTCCCAACTCCAATCCTTTTTTTTAAAACAATATAAGGGTAGTTCTTCTTGCATACAAAAATCATTGGACGTTCGAACACAGATGAAGTTCAGTAGATCACTAAAGGAGACAAACTATCTCGAATTGTGGATCTATGTAACCAGTCACACATTTCAGTAAAGAATCAACTTTTCAGTTAAAATCACTGAAGAAAAATATCTAAAATGTAGTTAAAATAGCAGTGCCGACCCTTTCAAACGTGTTACAAAGATTTTTTTCTTTTCATTGAAACACACTAATATTCGAAGACAAACAGGGAAGTCTGTGCATCAAGCCTCTTCTCATTTTATCAGTGCAGATATTAGTTTGTAAAATGCAGACTTTTATTAATTCTCAGCACAGATTCAGGTAGGGATGAAAAAACAGAAAACCATACCCAAAGCAGCTATCTACTAATAAGGGAAAAAAATACAAATAATGTGATGGAGAAAATCAATTAATTACCATCACAAGTTTAGTCAACTTTCGCTGTGATGAATCAATATATTGACTTATCTTCGCTTGGGACTTGGGTACGCGGTGGCCTTTCATGGCTCCTGAAACTTTATCCACTGTCTTTTTCACAATGGTTTTGAAAGCAACCTTACTCATATTACCTTGCCGCCATGATGGTTTTAAAACCTCCTTTACAAAGTTTGCAATGGAAACTTTGAACAATTTCATCGATCTGTTTTCCTTACTCTTTTTTCTTTTCCCCGGAGACTTAACTCGATTAATCTCAACATCCTCTGTAGTCATTTTTGCAACATCCACATCATCACTTAGGCTCTCATTTTCAATATCACCAACTTCTGCATCTGCTGTCTCACCATATTCATCATTATTTTGAGAAGTGGTAGAGGCAACGGCCCCAACCTCCTCCTGCTTGTTTTTCTCATCATCATCCAAAGACATGTAAGAACTTTTGGGCCTTAGGCTGACGTTGGATTCACCTGTAACTTCCTGCTTCTGATCAAAATCAGTTTTTCTCAGAGAGGATGATGGTTCAATGCTGTCAAAAAGTGGATCATATTGGTCACCACCAGACCTAGGTAAAATCTGACCAAGAGCTCTACCTGATTTTGATGCAGATGCTGAATGTCTAGATCCAACCCCACCATCGCCCTCCCCATTTACAGTAGTATGGTTCAATCTAGAAGAAGCATAATTGTTACCATGGATTATTTCATTTTCCTGTCTAAAAATACTTGAACTGAATTTGGAACTTAGTGGTTTCTCAAAGGTTGATGCATAAGGATTATAGTGAGCAGATATTCTTGATCCACCAAACGGTGTAAGAGAAGTTGAATGATTGCTATCCAGAAAATCAGGTGGATATCTGGAAACAGTGGCAGTATCCCCAGGCACACCCAAATTAGCCTCAGGTACAGAACGCTGAAAATTATACATTGATTGTTGCTTCTGTGATAATGAATCAATGTGCGAGGAAGTCATAAAATGTCCTTCGGGGGGTAACTTGCCATCCAGAGAAGGTTGCTGTCTGTTCACATCCGATTTCCAGGAAAATTGATTTTGTTGAGACTGCAAGCTTCCAAATGATGTGGTACTGGAAATTTTTGAATCCTGCATTGGAAGTTGACTATGAAATTCATCTCTATTGAGACTAGATCCTGAAAGCAATTGACTAGCTGGGTTGCCTTGAGGAAGTTGCTTTGGAGAGAAAGGTTCAGTTAGCATGAAAGTTCGTGAATGATCCTGCACTGAAGGGTATGCTAGATCCTGAAATTCAGAATTCTGAGAAGAAGTTGGTAAAGGCTTCATGGAAGTCTGGGAAACAAAGTCAGTCCTTGAATGCAATTGACTCTGAATGAATTCAGGAGAAATATATGATTTTACAACTCCTGAGTTTACACTGGGATCATACACCACTCTTGATGGTGGTGGTGGTGGTGGCGGCAGTGGCGGTGGCGGTGGCAGTGGCAAGGATGTCCAAGAGCTATTAGGTGGTACATTGAAGTGAGCATTCTGCATGTGTAAAGGAGGTGGGTAAGGTTCAAACTTTTCTCTGGCAGTAGATTGGAAAGGAAAGAATGCACTTTGTTGCATCACATCATACTGCCTTGAAATTTGTGGCATATGTACAGGATTTTCACCCGGGGAATGTGAAACAACAGATGCAGTCAACTGGTAATTATGATGCGGAAATTCCACTGAAGAGCCAGACTGTGGAGGTAACTCTTTTGAAGCCTGAGGGTGCAATGAAGCCTTCTCTGATATGACACTACCAGGAACTTCATTAACAATAGTAGAAACAGTTGATCTTTTATCATGTGATGTATCAGTCGCAGAGGATGCACTTACATGCTGAGATGGGTAACCAGAATGTTCTCGAGTTCCAACAGCAGAAAAACTGAGCGGCATTTTCTGAACAAATAGACCATCTTCTGAGGGAATGACATCTTTATATGTTCCAGATGATTTAGAAGTATTATCACAGCCTAAAGCATCCGGGTGAAAGCCTTCAACCATGTGTTGCTGTTGAGACTCACCTGCTTCCAAACCATCATTCTCAAGGATTGAATTCTCAGGATCCTCCCTGACTACGATGGTTTCCTGCATTTCAGGAGCAACTTCTCTGATAGATTTAGATTTACCTGGATTGCTATTAACTGATTGACCATCAAGATGAACGATAGTTGATGCAACAACATTCCTCCCTGAATCGTCTTTTTTCTGCACTACTTCCTGGCTAGTCACATTCAAGCTAAGATCCACATCCTGACTTCTAACTCCATCATGTTCATTATCTAACACTTTAGAGGAAATATTTGTCATGCCTCCATTAGTCTTAGATTCTTTTCCACAATAACTGACTTCCAGATCATGTTTATTCTTATAGCGCCTTGAAGTAGCATTCATGTTAGATTCATGGTGAATGTACCTGCAAGATGCTCCTCGATAGCACTTTCCTCGAAGAAAGTCCAGACACTGATCCTTGTCCCTTTTAATATTCTCACCACGAAAGTCGCCTGAACGTCTTGAGATTGGAGACCTACTGCTTCTTCGATGCCGGGGTGACCAGCTGAGACCAACAAAATTTGAAAAATTATATATAGTAGTATTCTGTACAGAGATAGAAAGCTCTCAAGAAGAATTAGGATTTTATCACCATCAAGTGACTCTCATGGAATCAAACGAGAATTCAGGTTAGACATTTGCATACTACAATCACATGCTATAATATTGTATCTACATGTATATATAATCTATTATTTTCTATCAATTGTATCAAAGCTATTGTTAAAGATATGTAAAGAAAGACAATTGATCCTATTACCAGGAGAGATTTTATGTTTAATCCATACAACAGATAACCTAGGAAAGGAAGCCTTGTACATTGCAATAAAAATTGTTCAGGGATAAGATTCACATTAATAGCAGGTAATTAGGGACATTCTACAATGCACAGCAGCCATATGTACCTGCGAGACCTGTTTCTTTTATCTCTTCTCCTCCGAGGACTCCTCCTATTCCTCCTACTCCTCCTTTCTGGAGGAGACCGGCTGCAACTCCAGCTTCTATCTCTTTTATTAAGCCTCCTTGTCCGGTGAAGGTATGAATCATCAGAATCACTATCTGAAAGACCTTCTCTTAGTTGTCTTCCAAATTCATCTACTTTCATAACATTTGGTTCAAATTTTGAGGTTTTCCCCCCATCTTCCTTTTCAGCATTACCACTTTTACTACCACTGTCAATGGCAGTATCCTCTAATCTATCTTTACCCTTGAAAGCTTCTATCGAAGAAGCAATATTAGCAGACATCTGATTTTCAAGGTTATGCTCAATACATCCATCACTACTCCAACGTGAGACAGACTTTTTCCGGTTCTGAGTTTTCTTAGACTCTTGTAACAAATGTGGAGATATTTCTGAATCATCCCGTGATGTTCCGGTGAGTGACCCAAACCCCTTTTGAGTACTGGCGGGACTCTTAGATCCAATACTCCCAGAATCTTTATGGAGAACTGAAACACCAGTATCAGCACCTACTGAGAATGTTAAAACATTAGCGTCTGCAGCATTGCTTTCTTCCTCATTAGCTGAGGTGTCATCAGAAGCATAATCTTGAAGAAGTCTTATTGGGCTGCCACTCGCTAGGAGTGGCCCATAATCCTTATTAGCAGTAGTGGTCTCATTGTGATCAGAAGTAACAGTACATACAAAATCATCATCGACACAAGCTGCAGCTTTCTCCAAAGCTGTGCTCAAGGATAACTCAGCCACTTCAGTAGAGACATTCTCAGGACTACGAACCTTGGTAACTGGTCGTACAGATTTCCTGTGCTCCAGATCAGATAAAATCTCTGGTCCTGTATTTATTAAAGAGCCTTATTAACACACAATGTTTTTCTAACAAAGCAGTATATTAGAGTTACCCCTAGAATGAATGTGACATCAAATAACAAAGTCAACTCTAGTAATATTCTACCACTTTGAATTCTGATCCACTTAAAAAATGAGATTAAAGCAATTATTTTTTAATTCAGCAAAAAAGGAGCAAATAATCCACATGCAGTGATCATGAACAATCACCTATCCTCTTTTCAATGATATAAAAAGAAATATAAAACATATCATTGGAACTTATGTATTAGATCTTGTATTTATTCTTTTACGCCTGAAAATATCGGGAATGTTGAGTTATCCCACTCCATCAATTGACAGACTTCTGTCTAATTTCTCAGTCTTCTTCAAAGTTGCTTAAGTCAATCCTCAAACTGTCGAGTCAGATTCAGTGTCTAAAGTGAGAAAGCTATCCAAAAACTAAATTAATCACCACCATTACTAACTTGATTGAGTAAAGAAAAACATATTAAGTGAAAACTTTATTGACAAGTATCAAAAAGTAATTAAACATAGAGAAAAGAGATTTTTCTGAAATGAAACCTTCATTCTGTTTGCTGAATCCCATGGATGATGGACTGCAGGATGAGATGTCCCTGGCAGGGTCATTTTCTGATAATTTCTGCAGCTGCCCTATATTCTGATTCACACTAAACACTTCATCATCCCGATTATGTTGCTGAGGTAGGGCTTCAGTTGCACAGTTTGAACCTCGGTCCTTGTCAGAAAGTGTGATATCATCTTAACCCATCCATAGAGAAATAAAACAAAGCAGATCAGATCAATATCGAAAAAGAATTTTTATTTGTGTCATGGTTTGAAGCATTTAGCAAATAAAAATTACAAAGTAATCCAAATAAGTATTAGGAGACTAGGTTTCGTCCCTCCTGCTCTCTCCTAGCCAGGTAACTACCCATTATCCAAAACAATAAATAACCAGTCAGTCAAAAAACAAAATAACCCACTACCTAACCCCAGTCCAACACACACTCACTTATCTGTCCTATTCTGCAACATAAACTTACTATAGCAGGAGATCAGAATATAATAGTTGAGATATTCAACTTATTACTACTGATAACAAAATTATTTCACGTGAATGGTCTTATTTGCTCTTTAAAGTGCAAGGAACAACCTCTGACACAAAAATAAGGATTTGAGTTCTCACATATCTCAAGACCCACTGATCTGTCCTATTCTGCTTGAACTTCTTAGAGAACAGAATATCAGAACAGGACAGCTAAGATATTCAACCTTATAGCTACTAATAGAGAAATTGTATCAAGTAAGCAGTCTTCTTTACTCTTTAAAGAGCAAATCGTCATAACAAAAATATTAAGTTGCCATGTATCATGACTTGTTATCCAAAAACTGGTATTTTATAACACTAAAAACTACAGATTTCCCTCAACAGCTGTCTACTCCGCACTTTCAAAAATGCACCGTGCACTCTAGAATATCCAACAAATTTTGTTAAACTTTAGAAAGAACAGAACCATTGAGCTGAAACCGTAACAACACAAGAGTTTTATTTATTTTGAAAAAAATGAATCAATACAATAATAAGTAAAGGAGATTTGATATCATCTAATAATAAATACAGAATAAATAATATTATTCTTGATAATACATATATGATCTAGATATTCTTGATTATATAGGATCAACTCCTTAATGCTACAATTATAACATTCTCCCTCAAGTTGGACTATATAAGTTGTATGTGACCATCTTGTTGCAAATATAATCTATCCTTGATCTATATTAGAGATTCCACATCAACTAGAGAGAGGATCAAATTAATATATATATATATATATATATATATATATATAAGTGAGTGTGAATATCATCTTACAAGTTGTTTCTCTGAGATTGAGTTACACTTAAAGTTCATTTTTATAAAATGGTGTCAAAGCCTAACCTAATAAGATTTGTTGGGTCTATTGTGTCACTTGCTATCGACCCCTACTCTAAGACACCCACTCACACCGAGGACATCTCAAGCTTGGGACTAGATATTTGTAGGTGGTCCAATAGTGGCTCAATAACAGGTGTCACGGTAGGCCCAACAAACTCACAAGGAAAGGCCCTGATATCATCTTAGAAAGTGAACTTTAGATCTAAGTCAACCCTACAAAACTAGCTTATAACGTGTTGCACCCACTTATATAGTATAATTTGGTCATATCTCCAGTCGATGTAGGATCTCTAGTGGTGAGGTCAAATTAGGCTCAAACGTTCTAAAAGTCCTCCTAAAGACTTGACAAATATGTCAATCAAATGTTCCCTAGAGTTGACAAATCTAGTGGTGATGTCTCCACACACCAGTTTTTCTCTTATGAAATGACAATCCACTTCAACATGTTTGGTCCTCTCCTGAAAGACAGAATTAGAGATAATGTTTATTGCTACCTGATTGTCATATACAAGGTGCATTTGGGAACTTTCTTCAAATTTAAGCTTTTGGAGTAGTTATTGTAGTCATACCAGTGGCTAATGTCATTGTCTTGTACTTTGTTCCTACACTTGATCTTGCCACAACATTTTTTTTTTCTTATTTTTCCACGAGATTAAATTACTTCCAATAAGAACACAGTACCTTGAAGAAGAGCATCTATCGCTAGTCAACATTAAAATACCAAACAATTTGAGTATTTTCATTATCTTCATAAATGAAGCATTTTCCAATAGTCTTCTTGATATACTTTAGGATCCGAACAACCACATCCCAATGACAAGGAGAGCTTAAAAAATTAATTTACTATACTCATTACGAAGGCAATGTTAGAATGAGTAACAGTAACGTAATTTAGCTTACTAACTATCCTTTGGTATCTCCCAGAATCAAAATATGGCTCTCCTTGGCCAAGTACAAGTTTGAGATTCGGATCCATTAGTGTGTCCACAGACTTAGCATTTGTCCCTATTTCTTCAAGAATGTCAAGAGCATATTCTCTATGAAATATGACCAAACCATCCTTGTATTGTGTCACTTCTGTACCAAGAAAATATTCGGGTGCCAAGATCTTTTTTGTCTAGAACTTTTGAGCAAAATATTGTTTTAGTTGTTCAATACCCTTGTTATCATTGCCTATAATAACAATGTCATCCACATATACAATGAGATAAATAGATCCTTAGGATAATTACGATAAAACAAAATCATCAAAATCACTTCATATCATTCCAAAATGCTAAATGACAATTTGGAAACACCCAAACCATGCACGGGATGATTGCTTGAGGCCATTATAGGACCTGTATAGACGACATACCATATTAGACAACTACCCCTAAGCAACAACTCTAAGAGGTTGCTCCATGTAGACTTTGTCCTCAAGATCACTATGCAGAAATGCATTTTTTACGTCAAGTTAAAATGGAGTCCAATTTAAATAGCTGCAATGGAAAAGAAAAGTCGAATAGATGTCATTCTAGCAATGGGAGAGAAAGTATCAGTATAAGATTGATCATAGATTTCTGTGTATCCTTTGGCAACCAGTCAAGCTTCATAGCAATCAATGTCATCATCAAGTCCAATTACCCAACAATTGATTTGCTAATTAGAAGAGGAACCAACTCCTAAATACCACACCCATCTCATTGGTCATCGCTTGTCGCCGCTCTAGGTAAGATAAAACTTCATCTTGAAACTTAAGAATAGGAATAGAAAACAATGAGGACAAGCAAGTATAATTTATGCTGGAAAGTCGATGACAACTAAGGTACCTCTTCAAATAGCAAAAGGCAATCATTTTCAAAGAAAACCAGATCCAGTACAGAAGATCCTGTCAAGGAAGGATTAGGCACGGCCTCCACAATATCTTTATCCATCGAAGATGGATCTCGTACTGGAATTTCAATAGGCTGTGAAAGGCGATGATATACCTGAAGAGGTGCTAGAGAAACATCCTGAGTTTTAATTAGAGTCATCTTATTGTGATAAAGGAAGAATGACAATGGTGGGAAAGTGACCACAAATGTCATCATTGGAATGAACAATTGTATAATATGGAATAGACTCCAAAGAAAGAAACGTTAGAAGACACAAAATACCTATGAAGATTAGGAAAGAAACATCAATACCCTTTTTGAGTGTGATGATGTCCCACGAAGACACATTTGAATGATAGAGGAGAAGTTTATCTCGACTAAGTGCGAGGTTATCTACAAAACATATGGTACCAATAACACCCGGAGAAAGACTGTATAGAGTAGACTGAGAAAAAAGGACAGAATGCAGTACTCGATCATTAAGGACAAATGATGACATTCGGTTGATGAGATAACATGTTATAAGACAGCATCTCCCAAAAATGGTGGTGAGGAAGATGACTGAGAAGAAGTGTCCTAATAGTTTCAATAAGATATATGTTTTTACGTTCAGCTAATAAATAAAATAGCTCCTAATAATACATATACAATCTAGATATTTTTTTAATTATATAGGCTCAGTTCCTTATTTCTATAATTATAGGGAATTCAATAAAAACTATAAGGACTTTCATGTTAAGAATACGTAACAGCATACTCAAACCAATGCTGGACCAGAATCAGAGATGTCATAATTTAATACTTCAAAAATAAAAAGTTTTAAATATCAGTTTTCAATTTGAGGATCATAAGAAAACTCACCTTCCATTTCCATGTCAGAATCAGCACTCGCAGTTGCAACATGCAGGTTATACTGCTCACCTGAAGAGTATTCTCTCTCTTGTTGTCTTTTCTTTTCATGCCATCCAGTATCTAAATTATATTTCTTCTTCATCCACAGGAAATAAGTGTTAGAAATTGCAGCCTCCGTTCCTGGGTCTCCGCCAAACAGAAATACATATTCAGGATTTTGACATTCATCTCGACGAATCTTATCTTCAATATCAGCACCCTTCTCAGCAATAAGCTGACACAAGGCTTCTATCTTCAGTACAGTATGTTCTTCCGTTGGCTTAGGTGGGGGAAGATCCTCATCTTTTTCAGCACCAGCAACCTCTCTACAACTTGGACCATCCCAATTAAAATCAGAACCATGTACAGGTACAATACCAGACCGAAGAGAAGCTACAACTCCGTCAACCGAATCCACAGTCTTTGATTCTAACCCAGAAACCTTCACAGGGTCATCAGTGCGTGTAGCATTTGATGAGGAGGAGGAGGTTACCGGAGCATTAAGAGGAGGAGGCGGTGGAGCCGGAAGAGCAGGCGGTGGAGACGACGGCAAAGGTGGGGGAATAACAGGAGGCACTTGGTAATTCCCAACAGTTGAATGGAAATAACCTGATGAAGGGGGTGGTGGTGGAGGAGCATTATGCAGATTCTGAACATCAGCAGGCTGCAGAGGTGGACGATGGAAAGGAGGGTTATACAAAATTTGACCTTGGGAAGCCGAGGGAGGATGGGGTGGAGGTGGTGGTGGCAATACTCTAGCCGGTGGCGCCGGAGCCCAAGATGCTTGTGGCGTCATGGTGTTCCCATGGTGTAATTGAGAAGGGATAGCATAGGATTGTCCTGCATTCGGCATCACATTAAGTGAACCTTGGACCGGAAGGCTCATGGGAACTAAGGAAGACGAACTAGGAAGCGGTGCAGGAGGAGGAGGAGGAGGTCCATTTAAATAAATATGATGAGGTGGTGGTGGTGGGGGTGGACCACCAACGTTAGGCGGTGGTGGAGGAGGACCACCAACATTAGGTGGCGGGTACCGATGGAAATGTGGCGGAGCCTGTTGATACTGCTGCGGTGGCTGTGGTGGTGGTGGTGGAGGCGGCAGCACCGGAGGGGCAGGACTCTGCCCGAAATGAGAACCACGATTCACTTGACTATACATATTTCCGATGCAAACTTTGTATTCAACATAAACTAGCAACAAGTAAGTAACTCCAAAATCACAATCTTCACAGCTTCCAATATCGGATACCCTGAATATGCAACTATAAAGTGAATAAAACAAATAAGGAGCAAAGCAAGCAAAACAACCAGAACCAACAAAGTATAATTAACTAACTCAGCAAGTGGGGTATACATGGTTCGAATTAAGAAATAAAATGCATTCAAGAAAAAGGTGATATGTTATTTCGTAACATTTTCCTATAAACACAAGAAACCAATTCCCCTTACTCTTCATATTTGAATCATCGAAATTGCCGCGAACACAACGCACCGTTTCGGGTTGTCGATTTCTGAGAAGCCAGAGTTTCAGGGAAGAGGAATCAAAGCTTGTGGGTAATGGGAATCGCTAGGTAGGGTTTGTTGGGAGTGAGTGAGGAGTGTGAGAGATAAACCCTAGGAAGGATGCTATGAGAGTAGAGGGGTTGGGGAGAAGTACATTATTGGATTCGCGTAATTGTTATTGTGCGTGATTAGTGAGAAGAAGAAAGAAGAAGAAATTGGGGAGTGAAAACAGATTAATGTGGGAAAAAAGACAATTGCCCCAAACGCATCCCAGAACCGTTACACTGAGAAACTCGCATTTTTTTCTATTTTTTTATTAGAAGAGATAGTAACATTAATATTTGAGGTATATTGGATAAGTTTATCCCAAAATATTTTAAAATAAAATATTTGTTTATAAATTAAAATTAACTTATGTATAAATCAAAAAAATTTAAAAAAATTACATTAAAGAATTTTTATGAATTAATTGTAAATTATAAATATGTTTTTTATTTGTTAAAGCAAATCTAAATAGATATATTTATGTAAGGATTTATTTTTAATCGGCACTAAATGTTTACATTTTTAATTTTATCTTCCACTCATATAAATAAAAGGAAATAATTTTATTTTTATTGTTTTAATTCATTTAAATGACATATTTTATTCTGTTTTACTTATACTCCATTTATTTTGTTTTCCTATGATACACATCTTAGATTTTGAAGGGTTGTTCCTTTTCTGGGTTTCACCTGTGTGTCCCTGCGATGATAAAAACAAAACGGGGGTTATATCTTTCTAATCGATTATAATTTCTTTCCGGTAAGTTATATATTGAATGAAATGTAACTTAAAAAAAAAATAACCTTGTCCATTGGAGTTATATGTTTGCTCTGCTCTTTTTTAAACTTTGGAATGTTCATCAATCTCAAATTATGAAGATCTGATTATATTAGATTCTTGTGTGAAATTGCTAATAATAAGTTGGTTGGTAATATTTTAACATCACCTTCTATTTCATTTGACATTTTCCTAATAAGTTGTATTAGGTTGTTGTTCTTCTCTGAAGGTAATTATTTTGGTGCATTAGTTTTTCAACAGTAAAGTGTCTAAAAAATACTTTGTTTTCTTATTTGTGGTGTAGTCCCTTTCACAAATAATAAATGACTATTGGATAATAAAAAGAATTGTAAATATTACCCTCATCAAGTTAAGAGATAAGTGTGGGTTCACTTTTAAACTATTAAGTCTAAGGTTTCTTTTTTTTACTTTAATGTGTTTTTATTTTGAAAAGCCAAAAGGTTGAATTTGTATCATTTTCTAGAAGTAATTGATGTGATATTTATTTATATGTGATATAATTATTAAGAAGTTAGTTTAATATTTTTATAAAATTAGTTTGTAAGATAAGATTTATTTTTATTTATATATTGTATTTTAGTCTTATATCATTAATATGAAATCTTGATCACACCTTCTTCATATTAAGACATTGACATTATGCATAGGACTATATATTTATAAGTTTGTCTTAAAAGTCATTAAATCTCTTGTATCACTTTCTTAGACTTTCTATATAATGATTTTTTCAAAAAACAAACACTTTTCTCCTATTCAACAAAATTCCTCACCTTATTACATATAGACAGTCTCTTCCAAATTATCATGCAAAAAAAAATATCTTCATGTCTAGCTATTCCAACATTAGATAAATTTGGTTAATAATATACATTAAAATCCTATCTTTATAGAACAATGTCTTATAACAGGTGAGGATATCTTATTATACTCTATACTCTATCCCTTCTATCTACGTAAAATATTTTACCACTAGTTTAACTTTGAATATTTGACCTTTTGATAATACATGTTTAATTCTAATCTTTTTAGACTAATTCCATATTGCAAGTATTTTTTATTTTTATTTTTAGCTTTTGATAAGAATTTGTATTTTTAGAAGATTTAGATATTTTAGTGAAAATTAAGATAATTTTTGTTTTACGTAAAATGTTTTCATATTGCTAATCCATGTTTTTTTCTTTTTTCAGTAGGAGAATTGAAATTGGAAAGTAGAAAAGAAAGAAAAAATAGAGAAACAATAAAAGGAACGTTGCTTGATCCTGAGGTTATTGCTGAGAAATCAAAGGGGCAAATTCAGAAATTAATGATGAAACTAACTGGATACATATGTGGATAATTAGTTTGTTTAGTTGAGTTAGTTTAATATAATTATTTTTTCTATTATTCTCTTCAAAACATGTATTTATGTATTTATATAGGCTTTAAGAAACTAATTGTTATAGTCCCTAATTTGACACATAAGTAGCTTTGAATTCAAATCAATGTCTTCTTCTTCTCCTTCTGTCTAGCGAGCTTGCATTAATATTTTTTTTGCTTTTCTTTACGCAATCTCTCTCTGATGGCTAACAGTACTTATCTTTCTCGGTAACAAAATTTTTTATACCAAACAATGATAAAAGTCTACACTGTACATATTAGGCCATAGTTCAAAATAGGTCTTGCAAAAAAATTTTGGCAAATATTATACATTTTGCTCGAAACCTAAGAGATATTTGAATGATGTTTTGTTTTGAAGCAATCCTTCTTAATGATAGATATTGAAGACATTCTCTGAGTGACAAACTTTAAGCTTCACGAATATTTGAGTTTAAAACAATCTATAGTCTTTGTGTGTACTTATCACCTGACTCTTATCTTCTATCAGACATAATTGGTAATTTGCTTTGTGCTCTTATTGTCTAGCAAACAATGCATTTATATGATATGATTTTCGTTTATCATACACAACTTCATATTTTGTTAGTTTAAGCAGTTAATCAAAAGTATAAGATGTTAGATTTTTTATCTAACATGTACAAACACTTCTTCTTTGAGCTCTTCATGAACAAAACTCTTTTAATCAATTGTCTATTGATATTATATGATAGACAAAACTCTTTATACTCGTTTGAGGTGAACTCGTCACCCTTATTTGTTCTTAAACAAGTTACATATGCATCTATCTCTTTTTTAACACGAATCTTGAACTTTTTAAATACACACACACTTCTATCTTCTCACGTAAGAAATACACCTAAGTTTTAAGAGTAGAATCACTGTCAAAACTTAAGATGTACCTTAACTATTCAAAGCAGGTTAGATAAGGCCACATATATATGAATGTACTAGCTGAAGTTGCTTTTATCTCTCCATAAGCTCTTGCTTGGGATAGGCTTTTTATGTTGCTTGTTGGTTAAACATGTGGTGCATATCTTCTTTGGATACTTCAAGGAGGGTAAACCAATCACCATCTTCTTACAAGATAGTGTTCTTAGTGCCTTATGATTCAAGTACCCAAAACACAGTGCATATGTGAGCTTCTTTCTCCAAAGCAACTTAATATTCTAAACACAAAAATTTCTCAATGTGTAGAAGCTAACATATAAAACATTCTATTCCCGCTCATATTAGTTTTCATAATCAATCCCCTTTCTGCATGAAGCACTTTGTAAGTGTTATGTATAATCAAAGTGATTAAACCCTTTTCTTGCAGTTGTCCTACAGTTAATAAATTGTTTTTAATTCTTAGGAATACAATAAATACCAGATATTATCTTGGTTATCCCATTCACTTGCATCCTTATGCATTTCACTCTTATTAAATTTAGGAAACAGGAGCTATGTATAGTGTTTTCTACAAAACAGAAAATGAGAATATATTACCTACAACGTTATCCCTAAGATATTGAAACAACCTACTTATTCTCCCTGAAAACTAAGACCTACCAAAAAATAGCAAAAAAAAAAAAGTTTTAAAACAGAAAGATAAAGTACATCTAACACTCAGAAATAAATAAAAAAATCTATTTCTGAAACATTTTTTCACGTGTTATAAATATAGGAATATCTAATTAGTGTAAGAATATATATGAATAATCTTTTATAAATATAAATGAAATACTATAAACATACTCTTTATTTCGTATTGATTGAATACTAAATTATATGAGCTAAATTTATCTGAGTTAAATTTATCTTACAAAAAAGTTTATTCCCCTTTTTTTCTATAAAACTTTAAAAAAAAAGTTTACCCGGTCAAAAATATCTATTATGAGCTAATTATTGTGTTACAATAATTTCATAAACACGCTACAACCATGAGTCCCAGTAAAACTGAATTGGTGACTTGTGCAAAACAAATTCAAACAGATATCTCGCCAAATGAAAAACAAGACCGCCCCAAAGCTACTAAGACAAGATAAATAAGAACAAGATTCCTCTATTGATAATACCACCAGACCAAGAAAAAAAAAAATTAGAAGTTGGCAAATGTTGTCAGCCTCTTAACAATATTTTTCTTCTAATGAATGAACAGTTTTATAATGTCGAAAAACTAACTATTTGCAGACAAAAACTTCTAACTAACACTACCTATACCTAAGGTAATGATGGTCCTGCTCAACAATTTAAGATCAAGATATGTTGTCTAAGTAACAGTGTATCCCACCAGTTAGCACGTTTGTCTGTATTAAACTGTTATGTGCATCTGTTGTAACCTTCATAAAAGGAATGTGCAAATGCCTGAATTCAAGTCAATTTTGCTTGTTCATTTTGATCTTCTGTGCTTGGAGTTGTGCAATCCACTGTTGTTCCTGTATTCAAAGGAAAATATGATTGCTGGGGGACCAAACATGCACCTCATATAACAAGAATTGTGCTCAAACTCACAATATGTCATACAATAAAATTATCAATTGCTATTATGAAATGATAACTACGCATTGATTATCTGGAAATAATTCAGAGACCATGTCATGTCATGTCAGGTAAGTCTATCTATTGCAAGTGTTTAAATGTGGTATGCAGTAAACAATACTAATACTATAGAATGCTATGAGTGAACAACGAGTGCTGCAACATTGTGATAATTAAGATTTCTCACTATTAGTAACAAAGTTAAGTGCTCTAAAGTTAGTAGCATCATATTGTTTTTAAACTGACTAAATTTCTAACAATTTTTTTTTAATTTACAATTTGATATATTAAAATTCGAGTCCTAATTATTTGATTTAAAATATATTTTAACAAAGGAAAATTTACTCCAGATTGTCAAGTTCATTACAAAAGTTCATTTAACTTTGGAGAGACATCTATCTGATGCTAAAATAGATCTTATCGCTGTTGCTTTCCTGATTGCTTTTAAGTTTAAATAAACAGAAATAATTGAAATAGAACCAAAGGTTGATCATTCATGTTGCTTTGAAGTACATACATGATGACTTCTTTTAATAAGAGGTAGATACATAGACAAAAACACCATCATTATCTCCCTATCCCATTTATAAAACTATATCAATTATCCCAAAGCATATTGGACCAGAGGTTCTTCTTTTTCTAGGGAGGGGAGATAGATGCAGCTTCTCAATTGAATTATTTAGGTTTAACTCAAACCCACATGCAAATGTTGTCATATGTGAGACGAAAAGGAAATGCCATTTCATTCAAAGACATGCAAAAGACAATATGTCAGGCCGGAGGTTTTTTTCTTTCCTTTTTGTAGTGGGAGAGGGATAGAAGCAACTTATCAATTGAATTATTTAGTTTTAACTCAAACTTGCATGAAAAATGTTGGCATATGCGAAATGAGAAAGGTGATGCTATTTTATGCAAAGACATGTGAAAGAAGAAAAAGGTCAAGTCAAAGAATCTTCACTAACTGCTGTCCATAGTTCCTTACCTTGATTTGGCAGAGAAACAGAACTCTCAGCTGCTTCAGGTTTCAGGACATTAGCATTAGAGTTTGTTGCATCACTCGTTTGTCCTGAGATTTCACAATTGGAAACTGGCACATTTATTTGATCACCAATTTGAATTTCACCTTTGGGACTTGTCTGATCATTGGATCCATCTATTTGATCACCAATTTGAATTTCACCTTTGGAACTTGTCTGATCATTGGATCCATCTATTTGATCACCAATTTGAATTTCACCTTTGGAACTTGTCTGATCATTGGGTCCATCTATTTGATCACCAATTTGAATTTCACCTTTGGAACTTGTCTGATCATCGGATCCATCGGTTTTCATGCTCTCAACTAAGGATTTTGGTGAGTCATTTTTCTCATCTATTTGATCACCAATTTGAATTTCACCTTTGGAACTTGTCTGATCATCGGATCCATCGGTTTTCATGCTCTCATCTAAGGATTTTGGTGAGTCATTTTTCTCATCACCATTTCGAGTCAAAGAACCAGCTTCTGATTCTGGGTTGACAGAAACCTGCAGGATATTCATGGATGTGTAAGTAAGAAAGAAACCTTACCAAAGACTCACGTTACATTCCCAGGGATACTCTTAGTTAGGTATCCATTTGGGAACATCAGAAACAAACTAGGACTCAATAACTCAATCTTAGGATTAGATTCATGCACATTAACTGGCGGGTGACTTTTCATTCACATACACCACTAGAGCCAAGGAAATAGTCTCCCTTGTGTGGAAACTCTTAAGAATGCTTATCTTGTGAGATCACTATCTAGAATTGAACATAATTTAACATTCGGTAAAAAAGGAAAAACATAAGTGTCGGTACAGATATCCCACCAAGGTATCAAATAAATTAGATCATGACCAACTATATCTCAGATAAGGTCATATAGAAAAGGATTTCAGGATTCTACCCATAACAAATAGGAAACAAAAAAAAAATGTCAATACTTAGTGGCAATCCAGAGCTTTTCTTGCATGCACACAGCCTGTGGGTACACACTACTTACAACCATGTGCAAGCCCCATATGGGCATAATGCCTACATGCACAAAACATATGGGCAAACCAGGCACCGTACACATGAAAATTTTATTCAGAAATTGAAAATTCTCATACTCTCATAAACTTCACCGAGCAAACAGAATCTATAACCGTGTATAAGATCACATTTATACTCAACTTCCTTCCAATAACAAAACTCAACTAAAACTACAAATTTCAAATTCCGTGCCTCTAAATAAAATTTTAGTGCCACTAATCTGGCTCACATATATATTCAACAGAAGTAAAATAAAAGACTACTTGACCTTAGAGGACTCGGCAGCAGTTGTCGGGATACTTGATTCAACAATAGTATCTGCTTCTTTATGGTGTTCAAGAAGTTCTGAACTCTCTGCCCGTAATTCCAGTTGATCTTCTTCCATTTTGTCTTGCCTTGGAACTTTAGAAGTTTTTGCACTGTTTGATTGTATAAGAGTATCATCTGAAGCAACAGTTTCAATTTCATCAGCAGTCCTTTTCCTGTTGAGAATCAAGCACTATGTTAAAACCAATTTTTCCAAAAGAGAGATTCATGGTAGTGAACAATTTGTAAAAAGAAAGACATACCTATTGGAAGTATTAGCAACTGGACTAGGAATGTTTGGCTTGTTTGAAAACAGAATTCCACGAAGAGGCTTCCCATCAATAACAGTTTCAATAGTATATCCTGTTGAGCTTTTTTCCGTAACTTTGGCATGAAACATTTTCTGTCCCGGAGGCAGGGGTTGCATTACTGGGATATTTAGTTTACCTGTAAACATGATACTCGATACTTAGATTCTCACTTTGACTGGAAAAACCAAACACCATTTTCCATCTTTTAGAACTTATAAACGTTTACAAAATATCAGCTTGCCACAACTAAGGTACATGTCTCAGAATAAACATACAGACTAGTCAGAGAAACTAACTCTATCTTTGGTGCAGCTAAGAACACCAATCCTCACTAACTTAACATTATCAGCTCAAAATGGCAGAAGACCAAGAAAATACATTGCCAAGAGAGCACGTAATATAAGCTGTGATATACATAGGACAGACTTCCATAATCCAATATACCAAGAATGACAGGAAAAAATATCACTTCAAGGAAAAACAAAAGATTTAATTATATTCCTCAGAAAGTTCATATATAAGCAAATTCTCACTTAGTTGGCTATAGTTCGAGATTGTCATGGGATAATTACTGTAAGCATCCACTCCATATCCACACACAATTGGGTTTTGGACAAGATTGAAATTCTGCTCTTGACATTTCAGCTTCAATTGCTTCCTTAAGGATAACTTATCTGGTCTGGATTCGCTTTCCCGTGCAATCCCTAAAAAGTCAGAAATATATTAGACACGCAATTCTGTCACATACTTCTTAATCTGCAGAAATTTTACAATCAAAATGTTCCTCAGTATATTTAACAGGAAAAAATTTACTCTTTGCTCAACCTGTGTATAGGTAATACATATCATCCAGACCCTCCAGATTTCTATTACAACCTCCCAAAAGCACAAGAACACCACTCATATGTGGATCTAAACAGTCACCAGCTACAGAAAATCTAGCAGAAGGACCATTAGGTGTAGCTGCCACCTTCGTCCACACACCAGTCTCTGTTTTCAATCAGAAATGAAAAATGATATAAGGGCACAAATTTAAAGCATGAACAAACAATAAATATTTACTACAAACTAGTACAATGAAAAAGGTTGACCTCCTGTTTCAGTTTTTATCAGACTTATACACAAACATCTATATTAGACATACCAATGTCAAGCATATACAGGTCGTTGTATAGGCTCTGAGCTTCCGTAAAGCCCCCAAACACAAACAAGCTTTTGCCAAAAGAAACTGTACAATGACCAGCTCGAGGTGGCAACAATTGGCTAGACGTACGCATTTTGGTCCAGACAAGAGTATCTGCATTTACAGAAGATGCTAATAAATTCTACTCTGATAAATATCCCCTTTCTTGCATAAATATTCAATAAGTGCACCAAAAGTATAACTCTTATATAAAAAGATACAGCAATTACCAGTATCTAGGACATGAACATCAGATAGATAATAATCTTGTTCATCTTCACCACCTATCACAATAATTTTGTTTTTCCAAGATGAGCAAGTGTGGCTATCTCGAGGAGATGGTAGAGTGCCATATGTTGTAGCACGCTTCCATGTATATGTTTCTACAAGTGAAAAGATGAAAAGGAATCATTAGTATATTTCTCATCTTATCCATTAATAAAAAACTGCAAAGTAAAAATACAAATACAGAGTAAATAGTAGAACAACCAAATAGTGCAGCCTTCCTTGCACTATTCCAAGTTCCACCACGTGATAGAATATAATAATTAAGATAAGAAATCTTCACCAACTTTGTCACACTATATCAACCTATGTGAACTGTGAGGTCCCATGAAAGTGAAGGGTAAAAATTGAGAAGTGAATTAGATAGATAAATAAATGTTAGTGTACCTGTATCCAATATGTAAAGGTCATTGTAGTACACATCATTAGTATTATCTGCAGATTTTCCACAGCCACCAAACACAAACAGTCGTTTGCCAATAACTGCAGCAGCATGACCCTCCCGTGCCTCTGGTGCTTCCCCTCTCACAGTTGGACAAATCCATGTATGTGTAGCTAAGATAGTTTAACAACAGTGAGTGCCATGAAGTGGAACAATTACTGTACACTACATGGTGTACATAAGTAGATCATCCTAAACTCTTTTAGATGTACTATATATATATCATCACTATGGTGCAAAAATTAGTCCAATGACATTTTCTTCCCACATTAAAAATATCAGAATAATGACTCACTAGTGTCTAGAATGTGCAAATCATTCAGCAGCCTGGTCCCATCTGTACCCCCAAACACAAAAAGACTATCACCAACAACCGAGCAACTATGGCTGTCCCTAGGAATTGGTGGGGTCCCTTTAACTGCTGGTTCACTCCAACTCTGCTTCACTGCAAATCACCAACATGAGCCATAAAATAGCTGCAGATAACATAATAAATGAATTGAACCACTTCAAAAATAATGCAAACACCACGAAGCACACAAAAAATTATACACCATTCAACACCATCAAACACTAAACACACTACCAAAAAATCTATTTTCCCAAACCTTCTAGGTCTATGTTACTGTACAAAAGAAAGATTTTCATTACCACCTCCTCAAAACAAATTATAATTAAAATATACAATAAATAAGAAAGAAACAATCCATTCAACCTAAAAGGTATAGGATGTCCCAATAATGAATACACTCCATAATGAGATTCAAGAAGAACGAGGGACCCCACCCATAACAAAAATTAAAAGATGAAAACATGAACAAATAAAAAGGAACCATGCTTAGTGAACAGTAACAAGCATAAAACGACAATGCAAATAAAGTTAAGAAGAAAATTCAATCTTATAACTAAAAAGGATATCAAGATTTAAAGAAACAACAACAAAAATACTCAGACACAATAAAAGAGAGAGATTGTGGAACACTTACGAGTGTCAAAGACGTGAACTTGGTTGGTCTGACAGTTAAATTTGCCGTAACCACCGAAGAGATAAAGAAGTCTGCCATCTCTAAGCACGTTACACGTGTGGCCCCACCTCTTTCCAGGTCCTCCTCCTCCTATTCCCTTCACCTTTTCCCACCTCATTTTCTCCCTCTTCTTCAAAAATTGTTAATCAAAACAAATCGCACTAGCCCACTAAAAAAGAACCAAACTTTTCTTCTCATCAATTTTTAATCTTCCCAAAACTTAGAGACAGGAGAAAGAAAGTGTGTGAATATTAAAGAATAGAGAAAGAGATTTTGGGATTTTTGATTATTTTTGTTCATGCAAAATAAAATAAATAAATAAAATGTCTATCACTGATATCACTGTCACAATACAAAAATTAGAAAAAAAAAAGTATATATAATGTCACAAGGTGAGTGGAAATGGGTTAAAGAATACAAACCAGGAGGGGGTAAAGACTGAATAGTGAGAGTTTTCCAGAATCTGATCAGTCAACGGAGAGAGGGTCGAAAGAAGGCATTGGAATTTTAATTTTGTTATTAATTTTTTTAATGTTATTTTTCTTATGAGGTTATATTTGTTAATTAGAAATTATACTTCCTATTATAAACAACTACTGTATATTCTAACTGTAAAGGATTTTTTTATAATTTTGTATTTTCTTTGAAAGTTTCATCTAGTGTGTATTGATTGATTTAATTTAGTATTATAAGATTGCATTTATTAAGCCTTAAATTTTTTGTAAATATCTTTCCCAAATTTATGTATAGTTGTCATGGTAAGATATTGGATAGTAACTCCATGTTCTTTTTTACTGTTGACTTATTCATTGTATTCCCTTTAATTAGTCCAATTGTTTCTTTACAAATAAATAAATAGATTTATTGTATTGTTTTTATAAAATAGTAATAAATAACTTTAGGCGTTTCTTATCTTTTGAAAAGGAAATTTAGTAATTCTTTTAGACAATAGAAAAACATAATTTAAATTAGTGTATTTTAAAAAAATTGTTTTAAACACTTTCTATATATAAAAGGAAAAGTAGACTGTAACACCTCAATTAGTCTTTTATAGGAATATAACTTAAGTTACCAAGTTCATTTTTAAAATGGTTTGTTGAGAGAAAATTCATTCAACCATTATGAATTTGTTTAGCAAAATAATATTAAAAGATAAATATGAAATTTTGTTATTATTCAAACTCGTTCAACATTTTTAATCTATTCAATTGATTATCTTTTATTAAGTAGAATTGATTAATGTATTTCAAAATGTAAGTTTTTATTTTTGAAACATTTTGTTGACTATTATGGTATTCATCTAGCAAATTTGATATAATATCTACTCGCTAGGTAAACGTAAGATGTTAAATTTTATAGTGACTTGTGGAGTGAATTCTTTTAATAGTTATACATATTTATAACTTTACTGTATATTGAAAAAAATCATATGCTTAATTTTAATTTTTAAATTATTTTTTTAGTAATAATAAATTGGATTCATTGTGTATAATTATTTTAAATTTATATTCTGAGTTAATTTGATATTTGCTCACTCTTTGTCTCATTTTTTTTTAGATATGATATTTTTCTTATTCTAGTAGTATTATATTCTACATTTTCAAAGCTTCAAAGAGAATATTTGATTTGTTAAATTTGGAATTTTTTATTATTTTCTTTTTTTTTTTAAAGTAGAGGTAGATTCCTTGTATTTTTATATAAAATCCTAAAAAGGTCTGAGGGTTCTTACTTTAGCTTAAACTTTTGTAATTGGACTTATAGATCTAATTATAATAACTTATTCTTCTTACACTTTCATGAGTTTTTCCTGTATTTTGGCATCTCAATTTTTTAAAAAAAATCTAAAAATACGCTTTTTGAATTGTACAATCTGAAATATAATTTTTTTATTCTAATTTGTACAATCTATGATACAATTTTAATCCAGAATAAAAAGATTAGGGGATGTAGAATTTATTTAATTTTTTTATTAAAGATATAAAAGTCATTTTGTTAAGTCTATGGAGATATGGGAAGAAAGTACAGAAGTCTAGGAAGAAGTCGTCAATTACAACTCGTATTTAGGTCCATGCGTACAAGGTATCATAGTTTATATCTAGCCTAAGTGTGCTCAAATCAAATGCATACATGGTATCATAGTTTATATCTAGCCTAAGTGTGCTCAAATCAAATGGAATAAATTCATGTGTTTAGTTTTATAAATTTTCTCTTCCTCTCCTTTTCACCTAATTTCTAAATTGTCTCTTCATCTTCTTCTCTCTTTCTTGTTCTTTGTTCTTCATTTAGTAAAACTAGTTTTTGAAATTTAACTCACAAAACCAATATCATATAATCCCAATTGAGTTATTGCATTGATTGTTTAACACTCTTAGTTTGTCCTTTTTTTCTCTTTAATTTAAGATTTGAACTTTATGATATGAAGTTGTGTTTTGATTTTAGAAATCAAATTAGGAATCAATTAAATTTTAGTTTGATAATTATATAAAAAATATATTTAATGATATTTTGATTTGTATTTATGATTCAATGACATTTCTCAATTAACTTAATTAACTGAGTTGATTAATTATTTAAACATAGATTTGAATATATGGAAAATATGTAATAAAAGGATTGCCTAAATCACCAAATTAATTTGTACATAAAAAATATTAAATATTAAATATAATAGATATGTGTCATTTGATAGTCGACTTAAGTTGTGTTTTATATTGCAAAATTTTATATATAAAAAAAACTTAGATGTTTTGAATTCAATATGACATTAGATATCAAATTTTTAATGTGATGAAATTAAGATTTTTTAGTAATCTACTTAGTGAAATAGGGATTTGTTCAGCAGATAAACCTCTCCGTGTTAAGAATAAATAGCCTTACATATATTTATTTTCTCATTTGGTACAAAACAAAATTGGTAATTAAGAGAAAAAATGACATCTCAGTGCTAAAGGCACAAGAGTCACAATTTTCTTTTTTTATTTTTCCTTACATTTTTATTGAATTCTTATTTCCTCTTCCTCAAACCCTGTCGATTAAAATTTTATTTTGGGTCTATTTCATCTTTTTCTCCTTTATATGGTGTAATATTAGATTTAGGAGAAGTATAAGGATATTGGGTTGTGAGACCCTAACCCCTATGAATTTTTTCATAAATAGATGTCATGTTTAAAACTATTTCATGTGAGGTGTGAAATCATTATTTTCTTTATTTTAAGCTATAACTTCTAGTATATAGATATTCTTTAATATAGTTTATGTTTTATGAGTTATTTGAGAATGAAAATGGTAAAGGATATGCCTGTTTGAGTCATATCACTTCTGGTTGTTCAAAATTGGGCTTCAAATTAGACTAATCATGGGCCTCAATTTGGACCAATCAAGGTTGATCAAACTACACTGTAAAGTTAGGAAAGAGACATTGGGTAAGGTAAGAAAGATGTGACATCATCCCATGTTCTTAAAAAACTTGCATTGGCACTACCTCATCACAAGCTCTAGGGAAGCTTACATTGCAAGTCTATTTAATAGCTTGTCTAATAAATTATTAAAGAGACTTGTCTCACTTGCTACTTCAAGAGTAAAGTTTATTAGAAGCTACATTTCCGTTTCATTTGGGTAGCATTGAATTTAAGTTTCACTTAAAATAAATATTCAATTTTATAAATAACACTCTCATGCATCTTGTAATCACCTTTAAATCTAATGAGAATTGATGTTACTCTAGGAAATTTTTCTCTCTCAAAGGTCCCAAAGAATAACATTCTTCTTTAAGCTTCTTCCACAAAGAACCTTCCCTTGAAACTAGAAGTTACTTCTCTTATAAGCTTAAAATTGTTGAATCATATTATCCATGAGATATACAGCATATCTTCTTTCATACTCCACGAAACGCCTCTCCACTCCTTTTATAGCAAGGAACTTCAAAACCTTAGAAGGTAGACACCTATCTAAAATACCCTAACTAGAAGATATATTTTATCTCAAGCGAAGAACAAACATATACTATGCTTCAAGGAAAAGGTTTCCTAAAACTAAAAGTTGGTTGATATTTTGTATGAATCAGGGACAAGTCATTCCTTCGTTTCCCTTCATCGTGTCAAAATATTAAAAATGTGTTATTTATTTGTCCATCTAATGGTTTCTATCCCTACCAAGAAAGATATCATGATTAGTCAAATTCATGAGAGTTATCCTTTTATTATAATAAATTGTTTTTTTATGTAAATATTATTCTTTACACTTTATATAAATTTAAATACTATTATAAGAATGGATTGGTTTGCATCTAATTAAGTATCATAAATCGTAATAAAAAATCACAGAGTTTCTTGTAGAACCTCCCTCACTTCCACAATTTCATTCATATTTGTTATGTAGTTTTGTACAAGTTTTTAATGTATGGTAGATGGATAAAAGGTTTTTCTTTAGGTTATTTCTTCAAACATAGAGGTAAAACACAAAATTTTTGAAAATCTTCATTTGATGGATTACGTATAAGATGAAGTTTGAACTAGGACAAACACATTGTCAAGCAGAAACGTGTCTTATGAAGAGTGGTTAGACACAATTTCAACTTTATCGACATGTTATCTAAAAGGCTTTCTAATGATATTTTAACAAATCTCTCCTTAAGTTAGTTATAATCAAATAATTTGCAATATAAAAAGATTAGGAAAATGAAATATTTACTCTTAACATTTTTATACCGATTCATTTGTAAACTCCAGACGACATCCAATTCACAATCAATATGATCGAGTTTCATTTGAAAAGTTGTCAGATACAACTTCAACTTTATCAACATACTATATGAAAGGCTTTTGAATGACATTTTAGCAAACATCTCCTTACATTAGTTACAATTAAATAATCTACAATATAAAAAGATTAGGAAGAAGAAATATTTGCTTTTGATGTTTTCATATCAGCTCATCTGTAAACTTCAGACCACGTCTAATTCATAATCAATTTGACCGAGTTTCATTAAGCATACTAACATTATAAAGATACGAGTATTGGTTAGACCTTAGTTACTCTTAGCTAAAACAACCACAATATTATTTGGAAACGCAACCATGTTCTTCCCTTGTATTAACTTTTCACTGCTAGATATGATCTTCTTGGTGGCGGTGTTTATCCTATAGAGGTCATTCCCGACATGTGTCATCATGTTGATGTCTCGTGTGACAATACCTACCTCTTTTATCATGCTCTGCTTGAACAAACCCTCTGTAGGTATTTTGCTTGGATCAATTCCTCAATCTTATCATTCAACACAAGGCATTCTTTCTATCCAATGTCCAAAATTTTGATGATATTAACATTGTTGTGTTGTGTTGGCATTTATAGGTGTCAACACTTTTCTCAGTGTTAGTATGAGATCTGTGTTGACTAACTCTCCCAATATGCATGCTTTGTTAGCATTCAACAAAGTATAATGTACAAGGTACAATGTCCTTTGGTCCTTGATTCACATGTCATATTGTGAAAATATATGAAATACATAAGAAAGGAGACTTGAATTATATATTTAAGATTTTGCAAAATTTGGTCTGATAAATGGAACAAATAAAATTTATACATAATAGACACATTGTCAAACAATGTTCTTAAGAGTAACATATGATAAAAAAAATGTTAGATACAACCTCAAGTTTAATAAATGCATTGTAAAAAAAACATCTTCTAAAATTTGTTTTTGCAAAACTCTCTTTCTTAAGTTAGATACATATTAATAACATTGTAATATAAAAAAATAAAATATTATAGAATGTTACACAAACTATTTTGTTAATGATTTATCTTAAAATTCAAACTACGTTTAGTTCTTAATTATAATTAGTCATTAACTAAGATGATGAACTTTCACTAACAAACTAACACCGCAAAACTCTCCTTAGGTTTAAAAAAAATAAGATATTATAAAATTTTTACAGAATATATTTTATTAATGATTTATCTTAAAACTCAAACTATATTTAATTCTTAATTAGTTCTTAATTAAAATAATCAACTTTCACTAAACTAATACTGTAAAAAAAATAAAATATGTTTTTTCTTAATTATTATCAACATTTCTTCTGCACAATATCTTCATTATATAAATACTAAAAAAAAATAAAAACACTTATAAATTCTATTAGTGTGGTTGCAAAGTACTACACAAGTCTTTTTTTTTTTTTACTTATATCTATCTACCTTTCTGATCCGCCAAAAACCCATACGACTAAGCCAAGTAGCTTTGTTTCAAACCTGAATAAAATTTCTTTACACAACATACTACAAAAATTAATAATAATTTAATTATTTAAAATTATAATTACATAATAGTATACTTTTTCTATAAAGATAAATTTTATTCATATGATAAAATAAACATAACTATTTTTTATTTCATTTTATACTTACAAACTAATTTACTAATTAATTTATAAAAAAACACTTTTAATTAATTTATTAACTAGAAAATCAAAAGTTGATTTAATCCAACACACCCATAATATTAATTTTTGGATCACCTGCTTAATGCCACAACTCAACTGAACCGCGCAAGCGAGCTATGGCCAGTGAGTCTTGGAGAACCATGACGAAGACAAAACATGGTTAAGGGCATAGACAAACCTTCTGCAAGCACCAAGAATGGCGTTCGGCGCAGCATATGCAAAAGCGCGTTTCGGAAGCACTTCCACTTTCTCCGACTACAGAAAAAAAATCGCAGTGGCGAACTTATTCCAGAAGTACGGTTTCCCCTCTTCCCTCATCCCTTCCTTCCTCTCCCGCAACCCTTCCCTTCTTCACTCCCCTCTCCCTCAACTCCACCAATCCCTCACCACCCTCTTCTCCCTCCGCATTCCCCAAAACGACGTCGTTTCACTCCTCACCACCCACCCCTCCCTCCTCCACCATTCCTTCCACCAAACCCTCCAATCCCGTCTTCCCCATCTCCAAACGCGCTTCCCCACACTCTCGCATTCCGCCCTCCTAAACCTCCTCCTCTCTTCCACCAAGCTCCACCTCGACCCCCTCCAACTCTCCTCCAAACTCCACGCGCTCAAAACCAATTTCGCCTTTTCTGACGCCACCGTGGCCAGCGTTCTGGAAGGGTTCCCCGACGTGGTTGTCACGAGCGAGAACGAAATCGCGAGCGTGATCGATTTTCTCGCGGGGTTCGGAATTGACGAGATTGATAAAGTTGTCCGTTCGTTTCCTAGGGTTTTGGCGCTCGGTGTTGAGCACCGGCTGCGGCCGTTGTTTCGGGAAATCAAGGAGCTAGGGTTTTCGAATCGCGAGATGAGGAGAGAGATCTCGCGGGACCCGAGGATTCTGGGGGTGGAAATGGGAGAGCTTACGCGGTGTTTGAGGCTGTTAGAGGGATTAAGATGCAGGGAAAGTATTAAAGAGAGGGTTATGGGTTCGGGTGTGCTGAGAGCGTGTTTTGAAGTGAAATTAAGAGTGGATTGTTTGTGTGGGTATGGTTTGACTCGAAGGGATGCTCTGAAGATTATTTGGAAGGAGCCTAGGGTGATTTGTTACGAGGTTGCGGATATTGAGAGGAAGGTTGAGTTTCTGGTGCAGAGGATGAAGTGTGGTGTGGAGTGTTTGGCTGAGGTGCCTAAATACTTGGGTGTGAATTTTGAGAAGCAGATTGTGGCCAGGTACAGTGTGGTGGAGTGTTTGAGGGGGAAGGGTGCGATTGGGTTTGAGGCTGGGTTGAAGGATTTGGTTATGCCTTCTAGGCTTAGGTTCTATAATCTTTATGTGAAGCCATACCCGGAGTGTGAAAAGATCTATGGAAGGTTTTCTGGGTGTGGTGTTCAAGGTAAGACGAAGCATCATCCCCCTGGACTGTGGAAACTGTTTAAACCGCAGAGGTTTGCTGAAAGGGATGAAGATGTGAAGAACGTGAGGTCCTTCATGGAGTCTCTGGGTTAGTGGTCTGATCTTTGCGTATGATGCTGGTTGGACCTTTGGTTTTGGTGGGATGAATCTGAGTCAATGAATGACTATCAAAATTGAGTTTTGACTTGATACCCTACTTTTGGTATTTATATTGGTACTCTGGAATTGCTCAATCAAGATTCTTTGATGTGTTGTGAAATCGAGCTTTGTAGCAAATATGTATGTCTCATATTTTTGCTCTAAGAAAACAATAACAGGGTCTTGCAGCAGAAAAAGGCGACATCACAGGAGGCACTGATTTCTCTGCCTCACACAACAGCTAATGATTTGAGGCGAACTTCCAAAATTACATTTCTATTGAGTGTAGCTAAGAAGTTAGTTGCTTTGAAGTCATCAATGGGTGCCAACATCACATGTTCTCTTGAAAATTGCGTTTTGTTTGTGGCAGCACTGCCTCTGACATGAAAGGTTCCTCAAAGAGCTTCTCAAAGCATCTAACATGACTCCTTTCGTAACACAAGATGTGCAATATTCTTTGATAGTGTATACATATAGGCTTTAGTTTCTAGGATAGTTCCAGATGTGCGAAGTTTAGTGCTGATGGAAGGTTTGTTGTCACCGGAAGTACTGATACATCAATGAAGTTATTTGAAGGTGCTGATTTGTTATTTAGAATTTAGATGCTTTGCTCTTTATTTGACAAGGTTTCCGAACATAATCTTCTGCTTGTCTGGCAGGGTTCGAAGATCCATCAGATGTTGCTGTTCGAACATATTATGATCATATATACAAGTGCCTTTGCATTTTCTGATATACCAGTAACAGAATTTGTGTGGTTATCTTTTTGAGATTATTTGAGTTATGTTTCCATAAATTTTTCCATTTTTACTTATAATAAGAGAAGAAAAATAGATCAATTTATCTATTAAGCTAAAATTACTTGTACATAAATTGACAGAACTTTTTTTGGAGAGATTAAATGAGAATTTTTTCAAATCAGCTGTCCTTAACTTATTGAAATTTATTTTATTTTCTTATTTTTAGCTTATGGAAAAGGTGCGGTGGTCCCAAGTTTGAATCCAAAAACAGTTTCTTCAACTGTAAGGTTACGTACCCTTCGGAGAAGCAAGGAACCTTTGCCCTAGGATACGCTAGTTTTTTTCTTTTTTTTTTCTTTTCTTATGTGTTCGTAGCCAAATTTATCCAAGCAGAGTGTCTTTTTCAGATTTATTTTGCTGAACCCGGGGAAGTTCGTAGTTGTAATTATTATTGGCTTGACAAATTGACTTGGTATATAAAGCATTATACATGAACATGCTCTGTCTTGGCTGTGGTGGATCTTTTTGACTCTAATACTGAGTCTTGGCATCTGCTTATTTTCTTTAAGCGTTTACTTTAATATTGTAAATCTGTTTATTTTTTCTTTTATATATATATATATATATATATATATATATGTAAGAAAATGATCTGGATTTTCATATAGACTCTGACGGAGCTTAGGCTGTAAGCATGTGATTAATAGAGTTGGCTGTGTATTCGAACAAAAGTCCCCAGAACACTGGCAGCCCTCCCTCGCAACTGCGGATTTAAATTTCTAATAAAATTTTGAATGAGGACTTTTCATACCCAGCTCGTGGTTTAAAGGGTACAGACCACAAACTATATAGGCAACCCACTGCACAAGCAACCCGCATAGTGCGAACTTCTTCCTGCACCTTGATACGTGAAGTGAAATTATTTTATTCTTTTTATTTTCTTAATCTTTTCAATCAAACCTCTCTTTGCTTTTTAGAAATAAAAAAAAAATGTATTCTAAATTATATAATCAATAATAAAAAAATTATATTCTAGATTATGCAATTTAAAACACAAATTTTATAAAGATGTTTTAATATTTTTCGAATTATGAGGGTGCAGAAAGAAAAGTATGGAGATGCGGGAAGAAGCACTCCAACCTGCGCCATCAGATCTAATCTAACCCAAAATCTAATCTTCCTAGTTTCTATAAACTATGCATTATTTAATAGATTGAGTATATTATTAGTATGCAAATAAATGTCAAATAATACTAATGTACTTTAACTTGTAGAGATAGGTAAGCTCTAAATATTGAGCAGATCACATCGGTAGGGATGGGTAAGCTTCCGATTCCAAGAGTTGAATGCATTAACTGATTCTGCAGGGCAAGGCTACTAATAACAGATTAAACAAAAGTGACGTCAAATTCCCTGAGTTAAATTTTAATCAGGGATAACTTTAACAGTGCCTGTTAATGCATTCAGCCTCCTCCCCCTTATTATACAGTTTCCTTCCAGAACCGAACTGACCTATCAGTTCCACAGGAAATAAAAGCTGACTCAATTGGTGAGTGTTCAAGCCAGCGGGGTGCACCAACATGATTAGAAGGCCACTTTGCAACTTTTTCTGTTGTCATTGCATCCCAGATAACGATCTGCAATGCACACCGGATGCCTCAAATCAAATCAAATCAATCCAATTGATAAAGCTAACATCACCACAGTTAAACATAGAGAAATGAAAGTTGATGAACAAACCTCGTTGCTCAGTTCATCTATGAATATTATAAATTCTTCTGTGTGATTAAAAATAGCCTGCAACAGATAGTGCACACAGAGATAACTATCAGAATATGTATAAAAATATCACCTGCACTAACGGCTAGGTGATTAGAGATTTTGGATAGAGGTCCAGTGGTATAAACTGCTTCCCAATGTACCCAACAAAACAATAATTACCTGTGTATTGAGATGGTGAACAATAAATTGAGAAGCAATTTTAAAACCAATCGGCAGAATTAATTTAAGAAAAAGAGATGAACAAAAACATCTCTTAGTGCAAATTAAAAATACAAGCATCTGCAGTTCTGCATGACTATGAATTCACCAAGATCAATTGACTCAATAGAACGTATTATGTATCTATCATCTATGTACCTGGCACCTTAGCTGGGTATGTATAGCTCCAAGATATTGTCTGACTAATCTTCCAGAGCCAACTTCCCAAAGCTTTACGGTAGAATCCTTCCCGCAGGAGAGAACAAACCTAGAAATTTGACAGTTAAATTACTACATATCTACAAGATGTAAGCCTATTAAGAACTTCAGGGAAGTGTCACAAGTAGGTCTCCATGGGCATCAATAGCTACATCCCTGCATCAAAAGCAACGGACAAGCAAAAATGCACCAACTTGTCCTATGGCTCATTTTTTCTAGGTTGGTGATTTTTGTTTTATTGCAGCTATAGCAAAACTGGCATTCATTTAAGTAGTAAACAGGAGTTTCATTGAAGATTTTAAATTCTGATGTTGAGACCATTTGGACCAAAGTAAACCACCTACTTCAAAGTCAACAATACTATTGCTAAGGTTCAAAATCAACACTAGGATCACATTTCCAGAGCAGGTAGTGACTAGTGACAGTATCATTCTCATGGTTTTCGCTGTGTCCAATATTCGCACAAAAACATATTTTATACCTTTGATCTTTGGTAAAAATTGCACTGGTAGCCTCAGCTGCTCCATGGGCGGCAGTTATTGACCGCACACAATTGGCAGTGATGCCATCCCATAACCTAACAGCACCATCTTTAGATGCTGTAACATACATGGCACCTGTACAAGAATATCTGACCTACGAATCAGACAAGAAACAATCAGCATCACTGTAGTGTCAATGAAAGTAAAAATATAGGTAACTCAATCTGTGACAATGATCAAGACATAATTCACATGCCTGATTTATGGCTCCATTAGGGCTAGTCTCTGGGATATTTGATGACAGATAACACTGAAAGGTATTTATATCATACAAATGTGGAATTGCATGATCAGTTCCTGTCAGAAATTCATGTTTATGATCATTGATTTTTTGTGGAAAAAAAGCAATAATCCTTATTTGTGAGTAATCTGGAAACATAGATTGTATCTCCCCCTTTAATAAATCACACAGTAGACAAGTTACCCAGTAGACATATGTAACTTTCTCGTACAGATAATTTGACACTAGACAGTGGACATGAGCATTCAAGAGATATCAGAGAAAGGTGTTTTTGTAATTGTTAATTTACGAACCATTTAAGAAATACAAACAAGGACACAGAAACGGAAATCAACAGCAAAGAAAATGATACAATTAGCATTTCATAAATCTTAAAAAATAAAGATGTGATAAAATAAATACCTGCCAGCAGAAAGTCTCCAGAAGGATGGAAAGATACAGATCGAACATTGTGTGTGTCCTGCACAACAGAAGTTAAATAGAAAGTTTATATTTAATTCTTATATCTACTGACTCATTGCTAATGCCTAAAGGTAGGCCAAAACAACCTGGATAACCCTGTATGCTCTCTTTGCATTCGTTTTTGAAATATCAAAAAACCTTAAAAATATAAAATTCAGCATGTCAGATTGTAAGAACATTTTCAAATAAAAAGGACATAAACATGGGAATAATGCATATTATGGAGCAAAAAAACATACTTTATTGTTTGATCTTTGGCTCCTGAAATCAGGATAGTACCTTGTGGATGAAAATCCAGATCGTTTATTGGCTGCAGTTTTGATATATACATATAAGAAAAATAAATAAAATTTACAATTTCAATTTCCAAGGATCATTTCATAAACTCACATTTGGAAAGTAAAGCTTAATGAAACGAGAATAGAAGCATCTGCCAAAACTCAGTATTAGAGTCAAAAAGATCCACCACAACCAAGACAGAAATTGGCATGTTGATATATTATGCTTTACACAAAGTAAATTTGTCAAGCCAAAAGTAATTACAACTACAAACTTCGTTCAGTGAAATAAATACGAAAAAAATGCTCTGTTTGGATAAACTTCGTTATAAGGACATATAAGAGAAGAAAACAAACTAGCGTACTCTAGTGTCAAAAGTTTCCTTGCTATGCAAAGGTATAGAGGAGGGTCATTGTACGTAACCTTATATTTGCATAAACCAAGAAACTGTTTACAGATTCCAACTCTAGACCAATTAGTCACCGTACCTACTCCATAAGCTAAAATGAGAGAAGAGAATATGAAGATAAAATGTTCTCTAAGCTAAAACTAGGTTATGCACAGCTGATCTGTAGACACTCGTATTTAACTCCAGTAACAAACTTATTTTAAATCATTTAAAACTAATTTTAGATTATGAGAGAAGTTTATTTATTTTTCCTTCTCTTATAAGTACTTAAAGAAAAAATTTATCCAAACATAACCCAATAATCTCATAAAAATAACTACACAAATTCTGTTACTGGTATATTAGGAAATGCAAACACACTTGTATATGATCATAATACGTTCGAATGACAGGCCGCACAGGGCCATCCTTTGCCTCTGGCAGCAACATCTGCTTGATCTTCGAAACCTGCAAGACAAGCAGAGATTAAGTTCACATATTGTGTCAAACAAAAAGCAAAGCGTCAAATACTAAACAAACAAATCAGCACCTCAAATAGCTTTATTGATGTATCGGCACTTCCAGTGGCAACAAATCTTCCATCAGCACTAAACCTAGCACATCTGGCGATATTCTAGAAACTAAGCTTATCAGTCCAAAACAAAGCTGCATTTTCGTATTTCATTGAATTATTATTGCAGGATATGTATACACTATCAAAGCATATAGCAAACCTTGTGTTCCGAAAGGTGTCGCGTTTCATGCTTCGGGAAGCTCTTCGAGGAACCTTTCATATCAGGCGCAGTGCTACCATAAACAAAACGCAATTTTCAGGAGAGCATGTAATATTGTCACCTATGGCTGACTTAAGATTTCAAGTAACTAACTTATTCGCTACACTAAAATGAATGAACTTCTCAATCTTGCTAGAAATTAAATACCACAAATTATGTTTAATAGTCAATAGAAATATAGTTTGGAAATTTGCCTGAAATCAAGAGCTGCTGCGTGAGGCACGGGCAGTGGGGCAGAGAAATCAGTTCCTCTTGTGATGTCACCCTTTTCCGCTGCAATACCCTGTTTATTATTTTCTTAGAGCAAAAGAAAGGATCATACAGCACATAAAAAAAGTATATCCCTTCTAACAAATCTCTTTCTAAACACTTCCAGAAGAAAGAAGAAGGTAAAATACGTTGTACCTATCCACAAACAAATACACTTCAATTTAATAAAAACTTCCATTCAACTTTTTGAAAATTAAAACGTATATGAGTTGAGTTTTAGCTTACAAAGGTGCAATCTGAAAGTGTTTAGGAGAAATTTATCCATAAAAGCTGAAGTGAAATAAGAGAGAACCTTAGCAACCAGGTCGAGAAGCCTGTTAGGTGGGGCTTCCACATTCAGTGGAGTCATGGTTGCTGAAGCAACAGCACTTGCAGCCTGAAGAAACATTAGCAAACATTTTATTACTTTTTCAATAAAAAGGAAAATTGGTTTCTAAGATAAATAAATGCATTCATTGAAAATGTTAGGTTATGTTTGAAGGAAGATTGAGCTTGCCTGGGTGAGATTGTTGTCCCGAAGATGAGCGACGATGAGAGAATTGAGGTTTCTGTAGAGTTTGCCATCGTGCACGGCCTGTTCCGAGCTACTGTTATCCATTCCTGCATTGAACAAATAATCCCTAATTCGACGGAATGAAGAACCCTAGAAGCTGATCTGTTTGGTTAGTTCCCAAATCGGAGAAGGAAGAGCTTAGCCATGCTTATTTTGCTGCCGCCACTTTCAAAGTGTCTTCAAAATTAAAAGAAAATCAAATTATTTGCAAATTTTGTTTTTCCTTGAAAAGAAAGAAAAACGGGCCAAGTGGGTTAAAGGAAGAAAGAAATTATCGGAAAATACTAATAAGAAACATAGAGATTTTTAAAGAATAAAAAAGTTCAGAAATCTTATGATTGTTTGGTTGAGTAGGAGAAGACTGGGGGATATTTTGCATAAAATGCTTTAATACGAATTAGAAAAGGCAATTTAACTAAAACAATTAAATATTTCACTTTATTATTTTTGAAACAAACAAAACATTATTTATTATTTAAAAAATTTATAAAAAACTTATTTGACTTTTTAAGAAGTTTAAAGAATTTTTTTTTCTCTAAATAAGGACGTAGAGAAACTAGTTAAGGAAAAAGAGAAAAAATTTAAAGAAATTCAAATAAAATAAATAGCAAAAAATATTTAAAAAAAATAGATATTGAAGAAAGGTTAATTAGAGAAAGACTTAAAGTGTTAAAAAATTATATTAGAAAATTATGTTTTAGTAAGTCTTAATTTTTAGGAGAACTTAAAGAAAGATTAATACTTTCCAGTGAGGAATTATAGTCCAAGAAAGTTATAAGTCTTTTAGACCTTTTAAATTATCACATGTGCATTAGTTGAAATCTTCCATTTAAGTATTCAAGCTTTCACAACACATTTGTGACCGTTAGAGTTCCTTAGTTAACCTCATATGTGCATCCTGTCCAAGTAGTTATCATTGTTTTTCACATGTAATGATTACATTTTTCTAATTGTAAAAAACTACCCATATGTACTTCCTAATTTTAAGGGATTAAAAGTTGTTAATCATGTTTAGAGGATTGATTAACAAAGTTAATTCCATCTTTTTGTCTATTATTCTCCCTCTAAGTTGAGCTCTTATGGATAAAAGATGCTCTATCATTTTTCAAACACCTCTTAGAAATTCGTGAGTTTGTGAGAGTTTGAATTTTCTCATATCATTTTTTTTAGTGTTTATCTTAAAAAACTTTCTCAAGTTGTGAATCCACTTATCCTTTGATTCTTGGATTAGAGTGGTCTATTCTTCTCTATGTTCTCTTCTCAATCCATTTTTACTTGTTCTTGTTTTACCTGGAATGTTAATAAAAAACCAAATTGGTTTCTATTCATGGATGCTTATTGTTTGCACCATTTGAGTTCTATTTCCATGGAGTTTTTCTTCTTCAACCTTTTGAGTTGATCAAAATCCTCACCTTCACATCATCATAAAACAATATAAAACAAGGAAGACACAATATGATGCCAAAGCAAGAGATATAATAGCCTCTACACTGACCTTGGATGAGTTCTACAGAATCTCCATTTGCAAAATTACAAAGGAAATGTAATAGGTTGTGGAGATCACCCATGAAGAAATTAATGAGGTTAAAGGAGCTAGAAAGAACATCCTTATCTACAAGTATGAGATGTTCAGGATGACGTTGGATGAGAGTATTTATGATGTAAAAAAGTGATTTATACACATCATGAATCATCTTGTGGCACTAGGTAAACATTTTGAAATTGAAGAGTTAAATATTAAAATTTTGAAAAGGTTGAACAGGTTTTGGCAACGAAAAGTCACTACAATATCATATTCAAGAGATGTTACAATGCATATGCTAACATTGTGTTTGGGAAGCTAGAGGAACATGATCTTTGAGCTGGGAAGACTTGAGGAAGAAGAAGAGGTTTACAACAAGAAAAGAACATATCATCGAAGGTTGAATCAAGAAAAGTTGATATAGATTTTGATGGTGAGAATCTTGGCCTGTTGGTGAAGAAGATCCCAAAGTTCTTGAGAAATAAAAATAGGAACAAGAATCAACAACAAAGCATGAACAAGAAGCACAATCAGTTCATTAATATAGTCTGTTAAGAATGTGGTAAGCTCGAGGATATTAAATCGAAATGTTCTTTGTTAGATGTTAATCCTATTGATGACAAGGAAAGTAAAAATGTTTTTAAGAAGAGGAAGACATATATTGCATGGAAGATAATGTATCTTCTTCAAGTGTATCAGTAGTAGTGAAGAAGAAGCAAACTTATGTTTGCTTGTTAATCAAATTTCAAAAACAAATAGTGTGAGCGATTCTAACCTTTTTGACAATATAAATAGAGATAAACTTTTTGATGTTTTTAATGAAATGCAAAAGAAGCCAATATACTATCTTTTTTAACAATATAATGAAGGGAGAGAATAGATGACGGAAAAATAGAGTCAAACAATTAGAAAAGGAGAATACAAACCTTGAAACTAATTTAAAAGATTTGGAAATGACTTTATAAATCCTCTTGTGATTGTGAAACTCATTTGAAAAGAAACCTTTTTTATTGTGAATTTTAGAATTTGAAAGTAAAAGTTAAGTTTCTTGAATGTGAAGTTATAATATTGATTATTGGAAAGTTTAACCTAAATGCCATTTTTAGTTCTAAAAAAGATGTGATTAACAGGTTTGGTGTTGGCTTTATTCCAACAAGAGAAAATAAAGGTTTCAAAAAGTTTATAAAACCATAAAACACATCTCAAGTACTTGATTTTATTACATGGAAAAGGTCATACTATAAGTGTTATTTTAGAAAAGTTGAGTACCTAAAGAAAATTATATATGGATTTCTAAAGTAGAAAGTTTGTCACTAGCTCTTTCTCGAAAACTTAAATTTATGTTAAGGGTCTAGTTAGAAATTGATTTACTTATTTTTACATAGTGGAGCAAAAGAAATATTGAAATAAAAAATCTTTTATAAAATATCAAGATTTGAATATTCTTTATATTTAAAATTATGGATTAATTAATTGAATGTATTCTTAAGTGCTTAAAAATTACAAATAAATAGAGAACTAAATTTGTGAAAAGTATTATGTGAAAATTTGTCCCTTATATTTTAATACATTATTTTGAAAATTAACAAATTATTCATTATAGATTTTTGTTTGGAGCTATATGATTATCTTATGCATTAATTAATTATATAAGTATATTCTATTCTTGTGTCGTGCATTTTGATAAAAGAAAATGATAGTTGACATTAACTCCCATTTGACATTCCAATGTGTCAAATGGGTTCTACCAGCCAAAGAGAGAAAATGTCTTTGATTTTGTTATATATGGAAGGGTAATTTTGTCAATTTTATCAATTTCGTCAATGTGGTTAGACGTGTACATGTAAGTGGTTAGCTATGTTCATAATTCCAACACTTATATTAAATCACTCTCTATCAATTCTTCCAACCTTATCAAAGTGGCTACATTCATAATTCCAACACCCATATTAATCACTGTCTATCAATTCTTCCAACCTTATCAAAGTGGTTAGTCGTGTATATATAAGTAGTTAGCTACGTTCAAAATTCCGACACCCATATTAAATCACTGCATGTCAATTCTTCGAACCTTATCAAGGTGGTTAGTCGTGTACATATGAGTGTTTAGCTACGTTCATAATTCCGACACCTGTATTAAATCAATGCACATCAATTCTTCGAACCTTATCAAGGTGGTTAGTCGTATACATGTAAGTGGTTAGCTACGTTCACAATTCCGACATTTCATGTACACATAAGTGGTTCTCTATGTACACATAAGTTGACGAAATTATCTTTCCATATATAACACGTTAGAGTTTCAAATAATAAGAGTTATTATATAAATAATGGTGTCAAAATATCATTTTTCTTTGATAAATTACATTATATTTTAATTGATTATATGTTAATATTTTTTATTTTTTATTTTAATGGATTATCATGGACATTTACATGCACATGGTTATTTTTTATATTAATTTATATTTATTGTTTTTACTGTCATTTCAATGAAAAAAATGATTAAATCTTGATTTATAAATATATTGAAATAAAATAAGATTTACATATCACTATTTGCATAAATCAAATCCTTCTGGATGTATATTCATATTAACTTAGGATAATGAAACCTGATTGCCATAACTCTTTTTTTTAACAATTCTCACTTTCTAAAATAATAGGGATTGAGATTAATCATCTTTTACATCTATAAATAATCTCAAACTCCCTGTTGAAAGGGGTAGTAGAACAAATAACACATTGAGTATTTGTAGCTTAAGAATTATTTGAACGTTTGGCTAGAGCAAAGTCTCTCAAACATAAATAAAATAAAATTAAGAAAAACATTTATACTTCTCATTTTCATATTATATTTGCAGTTACATTAGATGATGAATATAAATGTGACTAATCCTAGGAGCTATATGCATAAACAGAAACACGTACAAATTCACAGTTTAGACAACAAAACCATTAACTAATTTAAAAGAAACATATTAAAATGTGGTCCATACAAGAGTGGATTGCATCACTGTCTTCAAATAATGTTCAGAAAAAACAAAAACACAGCTTACTATAGTATCTCATCAATCAATGACTTAGAAATCACATTTATTTTTCTGGTCCTGTGAGGGATGGATCTACCGTGAGAATAAGTTGTAGAATTGTGCAATACGTTGTAGCAAAAATCTCACCGACAAGTTTAAGGAGCGTTATTCAACTTTTCCTTTTAATTTATTTAAGCCCACGCACCTCTTTCCGTCACATGTTCCTCTCGCTGTCGGTATCTTTCGTTATTCCCATAATATCCCTAAATAGGGTTCAAGAATGACCTTAGTTTTCAAATTTAAGTGCCACGGTAAAAAACAACATATTGGTTCAAAAATTTAACAATTAAAATTACAATAAAACAAATGTATTTGAATATGAAATAATAAAATTAGTAATTTTTATTTAAATAATTATAATTGACAAATATAATTTTGCACTTAATCAACAAAGCCTACTACTGTAAATAAAAAAATACTACCTAACTGTCAATAAATTAACCTTGTTGGTTCAACAGATTAACTGTCATTAAAGGGCAAAACTGATATTTGGTGATGACTGTTTGTATCAGATCTTCCCAGTTGTTTTGGTTACAGTTAACACAATAAAGACAGTGATTACATGAAGTTTCATGACAGACTCAGTTCATTTCGAAACCAAGCTTCTGCTTTGTGATGAAACTAGAGAACTGAGGTCTAAACCTCTGTTTGCTCTCTCTCCCTTTTTGGTGCAGATCTTGAACTTGAGCAACATTGTCATATAAAGTCTGCACCCAGAAATGGAACATACCATGTTAACTGCCATTGGATCTGTTGCCCCTCGTAGTGCCTTTGCAGTGTTGCTCCTGCTGCTGTCTTTTTTTTCCTCATTCAGTTCTACAGGTATTGGCTTCCTCTTATTGTTTACACGGAGCTCAAATTTGGTTCCTACATGTACATTGATGCTTTGCTTTCTGGTTCTATTTCTATTTGAGTTACTGAGTGCCCATTTTCCATTTTCTCGAAAGTTTGGCTCTTTTGGTAGAACTGTGATTGAGGGAAATGAAGGGCATTTGATTACATTGATCTGTATATTAGTTGACGGGTCCTTGCAGTCAATTTGGATTCTCACTTCTTTGTGTCGGTTCATAGTTTTTTGTTTGGCACTTTAACTGATCAAAGAAATTGCAAGATGGAATCAATGTATTTCCTTTTGGATGTATTTTCTTTTACATTTTAAGCACTTAGATGTTGCATATTAGTGATCTGGTGTCTACTAATAGAACTATAGATTAGTGCAGTTACACACATCTGATTACTAATTCAGATAAGTTTACAGTGTTTTTTTTTTTTTTCTTTTTGTGATTATATGGATGTGATAATAGATCTCTACACAAAATTTTAATGAGAGAAAATGAAAATAAAGAAAGGTATAGGCTCTTAGTCCCTACTGTTTCTTTATTGAACTTGGAGAAAGTGTGAGGTTGCTCATGGATATAAATTACACTTTTATCTACGTTTTGTTTTATTGTTTTACTATATCAGTTGGATTCTCTAATCTCCAGCGGGAAAGCAATTGAGTGAGATGTATTTGGTGGAAACTATTTTCAGGTTAATTTAAAATTCATCAATATTTCTTGCTTGTTCATTTACAGAAGCCTATGATCCGCTTGATCCAACTGGCAATATAACAATCAAATGGGATGTCATTAGCTGGACTCCGGATGGCTATCTTGTAAGTGATCACAGATTTTTGAATGTATATTAAGTACTCAATATGACTCGTACCTTGCAAATTTTTCTAAAATCAATAAGAACCATGTAAGACTAGACTTATTTCTAGCTTGATGGATCTTCTCAATTGCACATACTTTGTTTGAACAGGACTTAAAAGGTTATCTGAGTGTATAAATTTTAAAATTGTTAATTGGTTATTACTCTTTTAACATTTTGTATTCACCATCAACTGCACTGAGATCATCAATGACTTCACATGTCAAAGAATCAGGAACCAAATTTTTTAGATTGGATTGTGAATGAAATATAGGCTTCTATGATCTATTTCTGCTTCTTAAAACAAGTTGAACCTTCTTGTATGGCTTGAACAGGCTGTTGTTACAATGTACAACTTTCAACAATATCGCCACATTCAGGCCCCTGGATGGTCTTTAGGGTGGACCTGGGCTAAAAAAGAAGTAATTTGGAACATGATGGGAGGCCAAACCACAGAGCAAGGGGACTGTTCCAAGTTCAAAGCAGGTATTCCTCATTGTTGTAAGAAGGACCCAACAGTGGTGGATTTAATGCCAGGGACTCCTTACAACCAGCAAATTGCAAATTGTTGCAAAGGGGGTGTCCTAAATTCATGGGGTCAGGATCCCAGTAGTGCAGTAAGTTCTTTCCAGATTAGCGTTGGTTCTGCTGGAACCACAAACAAAACGGTCAAACTGCCTAGAAATTTTACCCTCAAAGCACCAGGACCTGGCTACACTTGTGGCCCTGCAAAGGTTGTGAAACCAACTACATTTATTACCAATGACAAGAGGAGAACCACCCAAGCCATGAGTAAGTTAGTTGAAAATTGAATTGAATTAATCAAAATCCTTTTCATATTCGTTTGTCTTTTCTAAACTTCACAAAACCAGCATCTAGATATAAGATATGTACATACAAGCCTTTGCTATATAAATGAAAATAAATAAAAGAATTGAAGTTCCTTTTGAACTTTCATAATCATTTTTAGTCATGGCAGTTCATTCTATCCAGGTTTTTCACTTTCAACGTTTCATTTTCACTTTTTTGTGGTAGCATCATTGCTTCTGTAAGTGTAATGGATATTATTTTTGTGAAATAAATAAGTGGTAGTGATGTACTGAATAATAAGTTATGCTTTGTACATTGTTCAGAAGAGTTCAGAGTTTGAAATCCAAATTCTTACTTCGCTTCAACTAAACTTGCATACTTTGTGGCAGTGACTTGGAATATTACCTGCACTTATTCTCAGTTCCTGGCTCAAAAGACACCAAGTTGTTGTGTTTCCCTCTCATCCTTCTATAATGACACAGTAGTAAACTGCCCAACCTGCACCTGTGGCTGCCAAAACAAAACAGAACCTGGCAGCTGTGTAGAGTAAGTCTACAATTTATCTATTCCTAGATATTTGAAACCTTCCTCTTTTGTGTCTAGTAGTTCTTCAAAGTATTTTCCTGGGTAAATTTTTCATCACTCCCCATTCTTATTATTTATTTTTCTGATTGTCTTACAGTCCAAATTCACCACATTTAGCTTCAGTTGTATCATCATCAGGCAAAGGTGGAAGCACACCTCTACTTCAGTGTACCAGCCACATGTGTCCTATTCGAGTGCATTGGCATGTGAAGGTCAATTACAAAGAGTACTGGAGGGTCAAGATCACAATCACTAATTTCAATTACAGAATGAACTACTCACTGTGGAACCTTGTTGTGCAGCATCCCAATTTAGATAATATTACCCAGCTCTTCAGTTTTCAGTACAAGTCACTTACACCCTATGAGGGCTTGAGTAAGTTCTCTCTTTCATAGCCATATTTCAAGATGATCTTGTGAAGAAAAAATCCCAGTCTTATGTATTGATTTGGGATATGGTTTTTCAGATGATACAAGTATGCTGTGGGGAATCAAGTTCTACAATGATTTTCTTTCTTCAGCTGGACCTCTTGGTAACGTTCAATCAGAAATCTTACTTCGAAAAGACAAATCAACCTTCACATTTGATAAGGGATGGGCATTCCCGAGAAGGATTTATTTCAACGGGGATAACTGTGTTATGCCTCCTCCAGATGCCTACCCTTGGCTGCCAAATGCAAGTTCTAAACTAGTTTTCTCTTTACTAAGTACACTCATAGCCACTTTAGCTTCTTTGTTAAGTGTTATTTAATCAATCATAGAGAATATAGAGATACCATCCACTCTTTTGGAGTATTGTATCTCTCTCTTCTGCACCAGCTCGTTAAAGATAAAGTCATCCCCATTGTCAAACATGCATAGAAGCTGCTACCAAGGCAATATAAAGTATAACAAATGCATAAATGCTTGCCACAAGAATTCTATCCTTTATTCACCTTGGGGATTGCATTTTACCCTGTATAAGTAGCACATCTTTTTAGCTTTTGAGTTGTATAATTATTTTAAGTTACTTGCTTGGATGATAATTATTTTTTCAGATTATAGAATATCCAATTTATTTTTAGTGTTGAGATAATGATTCCAAGACGAAATTATAGGTATCACTTCTTCCGTTTCTGAAGTTACTTCTTATATACTCATTTTCACATTTTTACAATCCCAAAACCTATGCAGATGGATTTATATTGAATGTAAAAAGTACTACGCAAAAAAGAACATTTCTTTGAACATATGAAGGAAAATCCATTTGCAGATATACTCTGCAGTAAGGGTCGATAGTATGTACCTGTAGGACCCAAATCACCTGACTCGTTTGTTTGTTCTCATCCTTATTCTTCTAAATATAAGAGCAAAGTGAATATATTCATTTGATGTGTAAGAGTTCACAAGAAATTCCATTTTGCAAATCTGTCAGCTAACTCATCTCTCTAAGCAGTAAGATTTAAACAAATAGGAGCCTCTCTTATACCTCAAAAATGTGTCACAACCAAATGAAAAAATAATGTAAAAACCACACAGGCTGCCATCAATGCAATAGTTGATGGTGGTTTGTGGGCAGAGTTTGGCAACATAGGATATGAATCAGGAGGTGGCAGCATGCATTCATCACCATTAAAGTAGACCCTCCTAGGAAATGCCCATCCCTGCTTGAGAGTAAATGTGTTCTTGTCCTTCTTCATCAGCACCTCAGACTGGACATTCCCTTTAGGCCCCGCTTCCATCAACAGATCATTGTAATATTTCAAACCATAGAACATGCCTGTATCATCTGCATATACAAATCAGCAAGCAAAGTATTAAGGAAACCTCTTCTAAAGCACTAACACAGAAAAGACTCAACCATTTGGTGTGCATCTCTAAGAACTCACTTATGGATTCATAGGGAAGAAGTGGCATGTATTCAAAGCTGTAGACTTGGGTTACATTATTGAGATTGGGGTGCTGCACAACAAGAGACCAATCGGTGAAATTCAATCGGTAGTTGAAGTTGATAATGGCAATCTTGACACGCCAATAGTCCTGATAGTTGTCTTTCAAGTGCCAGTGCACCCGGACATGACACAGGTGGTGTGTGCATTGCAACAATGGTTTCGGTGTGATGTCTGATTTTTGGTGAGGTGAGGTGACATTCTCTTGCAGGATCTTTGAGTCTCTCCTGCATGCCCATCGTAGTAAGATATAAAAATTGTATGCCATTATTAGTTAGAAGAAGAAAAGACTAAAGTAAAGTTACAAGGGTGGCTTACGTGACACAGGTATCGTTATTCTGGCAACCACAGGCACAAGGTGGACAACCTGTGATTTTGTCACTGTAGAAAGATGACAAAGAAACACAACAGCTTGGGTTCTTGGAGGCAAGAAACTGTGAATAAGTGCACGTCACATTCCAAGACACTGCATAGAAAACAATAAGTCAGAATCATTAAACAATTTAATTAAAATGCAATATCTCTCTAAAGCATTTTTACTGGTCATCAAATCATAGATTGTCATGAATGATAAGAATGTTAACTTTTATATACTACAACACGTTCAAAATATAGGACATGAGGACATAGATCTTATATTAGATCACTATGAATTATATAAATTGACAATCATTATTTATGCATTAAAAAATCACCTATGAATGAGATTAGCTAAATATAATAAAAAAATAATCTAATTCATCTATCTAAAATCTAAAAAGTAAAAAGAAACATATATAATCTAAATATTATTGATTATATATATGATTTGTTTCTTATCTCTATAATTTATGAGTTTTTAGAAAAGTATTATATTAGTCTCTTTTAAAACGTTTGAACCATATTAGAATTGTGAAATACTTAAAGAAATGTCTTTTAAATTCGACACTTCACTGATACGATACTAGGGATGCATAAGTAATCACAGAGATACAGAAGGGAATTAGTAATGTATGCACATACTCAATGCCTGCATTTTTCGCCTACGATCATCTGTGAGGATTGCAGTGGATGGAACAACCTTAGCAGGGCCACATGAATATCCTGGTCCAGGTCCCAGCAATTTGAAGTTCTTAGGCAATTTGACTGTCTTGTTGGAGGTGCCAGAGAGCCCCACTCCTATCTGAAATGAAGAGACTGCACCTGAAGGGTTCTGCCCCCAAGATGTAAGCACACCACCCCTGCAGCAGTTGGTGAACTGCATGTTGAAAGGAGCTCCAGGTAGCAAGTCAACCACTTGAGGGTTCCTCTTGCAGCTATGAGGAATCTTCAACTTGAACTTGGCACAGTTTCCTTGCTCTGTGGCCTGAGCCCCCATCATGGCCCAGATTATTTCCTTCTTTGCCCATGTCCACCCCAGAGTCCACCCAGGATTCATAATATTGCGGTACAGTTGGAAATTAAACAATGTCACAGTGGCCTACCAAAATTCAACATAACTAATCAGTTTGTGTATAACTTGAGCATTCTTTTGGAGACCTTTTCATATGCACAAATATAGAATCCATGCACATTATGATAGAATGATCAGAAGTTACCAAATATCCATCTGATGTCCAGGACATGATATCCCATCTTATTGTCACGTTCCCAGTTGGATCCAATGGATCAAATGATTCTACAATCACAACAAGATAAACAGCTTATAATAAACCCCAAAGCAACAAAACTATATTTAAACTCTAAAGTTTTTTGAACACATAGTTATGTAATTTACCTGCTGGAGAAATTAGAACTAAGCATAGAGCAATTAAGGCCACCAACTTAAAGCATCCAAATGTGTCCTTTTGCTGCTGTTTACCACTATCACATTCCATGCCTGAAGATGAAGTTCACAGAATCACTAGTTCTTGTGTGGCACACAACTTGCTAGGAGTGCACATGTACTAGTGCATTTATAACAACATATGTTGAAGTGATTTGCTGAATATGTTATCACCTAGTAGTTGTTAGGTCCATGTGATATCACATTCAAAAGAATTGTTATGTCTGCATCTCTCTTATCAATTGCTTGCATGCAACCAGCTATCCTTCAATATCTTTGCATGTTTAAACATAGGCAATTTTCAGTTTGCCTCAGGATACATCAGGCGTGAGCCAGTTTTCACTTACTTTTCATTCTTTAAACGGCTTGCTTCAAATTGATTAATGATTTATGGCTAGGGATCTTTTAAGTCTTTGTTTATTCTCTGGGATTATGAACCATTACATCTTAAAATAGTTATTTATCTGGGGCTAAACATCAACATCTATCAATGTATATTGTTCATGTTTACAGAACAAATAGCTAAATCATCTGTTTTCACGATTATAAAATATAGCAATCAGCCGAGATATGGTATAGAGTTACCATCTTGGGATTGATTGAAAACAAATATAATGTGCCCAACAGAACCAGATCCTAATACTAGTAGTAAAATGGTGCAATGCAACACATTTAAAATCAATTGATACATTGAACAAATCCAATGTAGCCCATGGGTCTCAATTCAAGTTATTGGGCCTTAATCTTCAAAACGGATTATCTATCACTCAATTCAGACAGGGCTTTAATTTATTTTAAAAATTAATTAATTGAATTATTATTATTATTATTATTATTATTATTATTGTTGTTGTATCTCTTGTTGAGTTAGCCGAAGAAAGCCTTTTGCTGAAATAGGAAAAAATAAAATGAAATAAAATGAAGTTAGTTTTGTAAAGTAATTGTTAATTGGTTCTCAATTACGTAGTATGGAAAAAAAATAAAATTGAGTCACAAAGAATTAACGTTCTAGGAGGTTGAATATCTAAATTTAAAAGCAAACTAAAAGTAAATTTGCATGGTTTACTTGTATCTTGTTCTCGCGTTTCGAACTCTCTTTATAATTCTTATAAGCCATTAAACTCTTTTCTCTACTCTTTTATGCGTATCTAAGATATACTAATTTTAATATTTTAAAATATTAAAAATAATATAACTTGAAGGCACAACAAAAAGAAAACGAACTAGTAATAAGTCCAATTATATATATATATATATATATATATATATATATATATATATATATATATATATATATATATCATACTGAAAAAAATTATTTTAAATTAATTTTAATTATAATTTTATTTATTAATAAATTATTTTATCAATTATATTTATCACATCACTCAAATTTTTATAAACTTTTTTTTATTGTCTGATCATCCATTCTTTCATTCAAATAATCTTTCATATACCTTTTTTCTCAAATCTACTTAAATTCATTTTTTCAAATTCACTCTCTCAACAAAAAAAAAAACATAAATGTTATATGCCAAACTTTCAAATTTTCTCCTTGCATTATTTCAAAAAAGCTAATTCTGATGACTAGTCGGTTTTTTAAAACATGTATCTTAGACTTGCCGTATTTTTATTTTTATTTTTAAAAAAATATAGTATCTCTATGTATATGTCGTGCCATACCTGTGTGGTGTCGAGTATTGGACTTCACAGCCAGCCAATAATCAAGGAACTTTCGGACAAAAAAGGCCAACTTTAGCAACTTACCTTATTTTAAAAATTATTCCTTTAAGCTTTGAAAAAAAAAGAAAAAAAAGAATTGGTTAAGCAATAAGCATGATTTGAGACTATGAATTTGTCGTCTTTCAGTTAATAAAGTTAACAATACCGCAAGTTTTCCGTGATCATTGAACCCTTTTACGCATCTGCTTACAAGGTTAATTAAAAAATTGGTGACAGATAATGTTCTTAGAAATATGTTGGTAACGAACATAGGCACAAATATTATGATCACTAGCTAACAATTGGTTTCTCCTAGACAATGTTCACATTGTGAATGACGTATAGCACAAGGAATTCTTCTCGTAATTATAACTAATTACCAACTGCATTTATTTAATTAAAGGGGTTTTCTTTTATATAAAAAGAAAATTAAATATTCAATTCGTGAGTTTTCAAGTAACAAATTGCATATCTGGACTCTTTTAGGGATTTCAATGCCATCTAAAAAGGCATATACATACATAAATATTATGAAATGGGTTGAAAATAAGTTCCATAGTTTAAATTTAGTTAAAAAATAACACTACCTACAGCATTAATATATCTATAGTTCAACAGTACAAAATTTAAGTTTTTGTCAAAAAAAATTTCACTTGTTTTATTTTATTTTCATTGTTTAAAAATATAAAGAGAGAAAAATGCCTCTTTTCTCAAGTTATTATAATTTATTAGTACAATTATTTAAATTTAAATTAATCAAATTAAATTTCACATTTTGCATTAATATAATTCATTGAAAAATCTTAATGAAATAAGTCCAATTTATACACCCATATGATTCTTTTTACAGATTTTTTACATCCAAATATCTAAATAAAATGAACTAAAAGCTACTAATACTTTTTATTATTATACTTTATCTTTTAAGTGCTGATAATTTGACATCTGTTTAAAAAACAATATCAAGAACAATTATGATATTTTAAAAAATTTATAATGCATGTCATAGTTTGACAATTTCATTATTATACTTTATTAAAAAAGAGTGTTGACAATTTGAAAATTATAATTTTTTAAACAAGAGTAGTCATAATTCTATAACTGTTATACAAATTTCTGACATTTATATTTATTATTGTCTAATATTTCATTAAAGAAAATTAATTATTAAAAAGGTGTATTAAATGAATAGCGCTTACTTTATCAAAGAAGAGCGTTGACAATTTGACTAACTATTTAGTTTATACAACTACATTTACTATTATATTTATTATTTATAACATTTTATTAAAAATTAATTATTAAATAGGTGTATTAAATGAATGTGTAAAAGATAATTTTTGATTAAAGAACTACCTAATCCACAGTAAATAGAACGCTAAGTAGTAAAGACGCACAGACACGGGCATCCATCGCTTTCCACACGTGTCAAGTCGTGAGAATGTGGTCTATAAAAGCCCCTCAAGAAAACAAAACAAACACCAGCCCATCCTCGTGTTCCTCGTCGTTCCAAAACAACGTTGTGGTGTGTTCTTGCGATAGGATCAGAGGAAAAAGGAAGCATGTCAGGAAGAGGAGGGACGGGGATTCTGAAGGAGGAGGTGGATATAGTTATCCCCACAATAAGGAACCTTGAGTTCTTGGAGAAGTGGAGAGCGTTCTTTGAGGGTTACCACCTCATAATAGTGCAGGACGGTGACCCTTCCAAGTTGATAAAGGTCCCTCAAGGCTTCGACTATGAACTCTACAACCGTAACGACATCAACCGCATTCTGGGCCCAAAGGCCAACTGCATTTCCTTCAAGGACGCTGCCTGCCGCTGCTTCGCCTTCTTGATCTCCAAGAAGAAGTACATCTTCACCATCGATGATGATTGCTTTGTAAGTCCCACATCCCTTCTTTTTCTCTTTTTTTCACTTCTCTTCTCTCTGTGTCCCTCTTTCACACAACTTCATTTTCAGGTTGCAAAAGATCCATCTGGGAAAGACATTAATGTCCTAGAGCAGCATCTGAAGAATCTTCTGACTCCGTCAACCCCATTTTTTTTCAACACCCTCTATGATCCATTCAGAGAGGGTACAGATTTTGTCCGTGGATACCCGTTTAGCTTGCGTGAAGGTGTCCCCACAGCTGCTTCTCATGGCCTCTGGCTCAACGTTCCTGATTATGATGCCCCAACTCAGCTTGTCAAACCTCTAGAGAGGAACACTAGGTATCAACAATATTTGCATTTGTAGCATGCATGCATGCTAGAGTATATTATTCTTAATGGCTGGTACACTTTTCTTAGGTATGTGGATGCAGTTATGACTATACCAAAGGGAACCCTCTTTCCCATGTGTGCTATGAATTTGGCATTCAACCGTGAATTGATTGGTCCTGCAATGTACTTTGGAATTTTTGGTGATGGTCAACCTATTGGACGCTATGATGACATGTGGGCTGGTTGGTGCATGAAGGTATTGTATTCCAAACTTGTATGAAAATATGTGAGTGGAGAAATTGTTAGGTTAATTGGTTGATGATGTAGGTGATATGTGATCATCTGGGATTGGGGGTGAAGACAGGTTTGCCTTACATCTGGCACAGCAAAGCCAGCAACCCTTTTGTAAACCTTAAGAAGGAGTACAAAGGACTGTACTGGCAAGAAGAGCTCATCCCATTTTTCCAATCTGTTTCTCTTCCAAAGGAATGCACAACTCCTCAGAAATGCTACCTTGAACTCTCCAAGCAAGTCAAGGCTAAACTTGGCAAGGTTGATGACTATTTCAACAAGCTTGCAGATGCCATGGTCACATGGATTGAAGCTTGGGAGGAACTAAATCCTTCTGGGCCACCAAAATCTGACGCATTGCCCAATGGCTCCGCTAACTAAATTCTTCATCAATATACAAACTATTGGGAGGATATGGTTATAGTCATCATTTTTCTTTTCTCTTTCTATAGGACAATAAAACTTGTGGCTCCTCAACATATATTTTTTAATGTTTTCTTCAAATTTAGCTTATTACCAAACTTTCAAATTTGACAGTGAGATTATCACTCTTGTTAATGTCTTCTCATTTCTGCGATTTACACTTGTTATTCCGCACTCTTATTACTACTACTATTCTTATTGTCGTCATTATTGCAGGGTTGTAACGATAGAGGAAGTCAAAAATAAATGAAAAAGAAAAGAGTACTGTATTCAACAGTTAACAATCCAGTCACATTTTTTAAATTAAGAACAATACTATAACGATTGCAATAAATAATCGCCGTTGCATCATTTTATTTATTTTTAATTCAAAAAGGATATTAGAGTAGTTAAGAGCTTGAACCGTCCTAATATCTTTTCGAATTTCAAATTTTGTTAAAAATAGACAAATACTACTCGAGTTGGTTGTCCTAATTAGGAGATTGACGCTGAGTAATCAAAAAAATGATGTTCTAAAGTCTATAAAATTTGATTTGATTTTGAATCATCTTCATACCATTGATTTTATTTGAACGATTTTTTTTTTAATTTTAAAACTATTTGATAATTGATACTGTATCAAGTTTATTTAATATATCATATAATTTTAAAAATATAAACACATGTTGACTATAAAGTTACATGCTTGCAAATGTTTAATTTATTTCAATTTGATATTACAATCATTGAGATAATCTTAAATTTAGAAAGGGTGGTTTTATACATTCAGACGCCTATTCATTTGTTTTTTTCACAAATACTTAACTTTTTTAGCATTTTAAGTTGATATTTGAAATATACTTATTATTTCACCATTACATCCTTTAATTTTCAGTCTCTTTGAATGAACTTTTTCATAAACATTTCTAAAAGATAAAAATTAGAGAAAAATTTGAAATTAACTTTTTTTTTTTTGTATAAAACTAAAATTATCTTTTACATAAACTAATTTATAAAACTTCTATAATATAATTAATTTCTTAAAACTTTTAATTTTAACCTTTATATAAACTAATTTTAACCAATAAAAGTGCTTATTCCATTTGTTTTAGAGTATTTATTGAGAAGCTAACCTGAACATCTCAATATATTCAAAGCTTCAAGAGATAGATTAATAGACAACTCAATAGCCTTAAGATAAATTGGAATTCATAACTCTTTTTACAACCAAACTTTTATATGCATTTCAGTAAATATTGCTCTCATTGATGATGGAAAAGTTATAAGGAGAAGGAAAAGTTGGGAAAAACGTTAGCGTGGTGTTTGGAGCGTTGGAGTGAACGTAAACGTGATATTGTTATAGTTTTTCTTGTTTTTGTGAATTATCATTTCATATTTAGCTTTTTGGTTGACGTGTTCAATGTTTTCATCTGCATGTTCCTTGTGCCATCCAATAACATAGCGACAAAGCTGGTCGAAACCAACATATTAAACTGAGTTTTCTTAGAAAAATATATTATTTCATATGCATTTTCTCTTAACATGTTTAATAAGTCACTTCAATAACTAATCTACTCTTTGTGAGTTACACAAACTTTTATTTAGGTATTTTACAAATTATTTTAAATAGCTTGATGAAAATAAACTTGCTTATAAGTAATTAGTCTTTTTCATGGTCATCAAGTTATAACAATTATAATTCTTCTTACAAAGGTCTACAACTTTACCATATGAAAAAATGTGTTTTAACTTTTTTTCCCCTTACTTAGATATGTCATTTTGTAAGTATTTGAAAGGGATTGAATATGTTTATTAGATACTCCATTGTTAAAGTTAAATAAGGAATAAGTTTACTTCTTATTTATACTATTTTAAGAGATTTTTAAGCATATGAGCCTGTCTACACTGTATTTATGTTGACCTTAACTTTTTACTAAGTATTTAATTATTTTATTAGTGATCTTAGTGTTTTATAATATAAAAGATTATGGTCATGATGTATTTAACAGTGAGAGATGTTCTCTAAGTTAAGTTAGAGAAGAGATAAGTAACAATGAGTATAAAAAATAAAATTTATTTTTTTTATTGACTAAGTTGGCTTATAGTTTACCATCTCTATTTATTAGAATTATTAGAGTTTGACGGATTAAAAGAGTTAGAAAGTTTAACATCCAATTAATTAAAACTAATAGGCACAAGGTTATAATGGACACAAGGATTAGAAATCTATAGTTAAAATTCATAAAGAAGTGAAAAAAAGGAAGATTTGAACACTGACTAACATTAAAAGACTATTGCATTGAGCTAGAGAGCTACTAAAGTGAATGTGAATTTTGCCTAGTGCCACAGCTTGGTAGAGAGTAACTGAAATGTAATGAAGTGATATAAATGTTATAGGATTCATGGATTTAAATATTCCAATTAAGAAGTATATCAATATTAAATTAGAAAGAAGCCTAATACTATTATCTATACAATATATAAATATATATAGTCCTTCAAAACACATCTTACATACAACCAAATATTATCCCAATTTTTAATTACAAAACAAGTTTCACTACAAAAAAAGTTTCACTTTAAAACCTAATGCTCCTCATATACTCTATCTTCTATATCTGTTTGTACTTATGTACATAGTACCGTCATCACAATTCACAACACAACAAGAATGACAAAAGTAAACTAGTGAAATTAACTTTCAACATGTAATTGTATAAATAAAATGAAATCTACTATATAGATACCTCACTTGTAAACATGACTTATAAGATTCATATGCAAAACCAGATTTTTATTTATTTCAAATATCAGTAATATTCATCCTATAAACAACACACATTGATGTTGTCTTCCGGAAGACTCATATTAAGTTAGCTACTACTAGAGATCAACATCTAATTCAATACTCAAAACTTAAATTACTAGCAAATTTAAAAAAAAAAGAATCATCAGAAAAAGTCAAAACATCTAATACTAAGTGATTATTAATAGTCCCGATGTGTATGAACTTTCTTAATCAGCTTCTCACCTAATTTAGTCTACGTAACTTAGGTTGTCAATAAAGTTGAAGATCTCTCTTAAAACATAAATCACACAGTACTTAATAGACAATCAAACGACTCATACATTCTTCTAAATTGACCTCAATTTCATATTGTAAATTTCACACCCCAAATAGTTCTTTTTTAAGAATAAGTTATAAGGTTTCACACCTACAAACAAGAGGAAACATGTTAACGGCCAACGCAATCACAGATCAAGAGATCAAAATAATCTGAGAATGCATAATCCATAAGCAATTGAGAAGTAGTGCATTTTAACCGGCGGCACAATCTTGTAGATGAGGGTGACTTTGATTTATGTACCTGTGCCATAATGGCTTATACCTGCCTATAGCTAACTTCAGCCATGGTTTCATGTTCCCATTGAAGTGAATAACTGCTGCACTTTCAACCAGGCGGTTGTCAATATTTAGGTCATAACCCAATCCTAATACATGCCATCTTCTGTCAATTGGTTCTGTCAAACCATAAAAGCTTAGAAGAGCAGGGGGAAGTATTCTGGACTGTGTAGCTATTTGACAATTGGAGAATAAGATTCATTCAGCCAATGAAATTCCAAATTATTCTGCACCTCTACGGTAGCCCCTTTTAAGTCATTATTGAGGAACCATGCTTTCATTGCTCCATAAATGATACCATCAGTGACAATGTGAAAGGCTAAGTGTTTTGGATAGTCTGCATTGATGACTGTTGAGTTAACAACTACAGATGTTGCCACTACATTATCTGAAAAAATGCAGAAATGATATAAATTATTATCTGTGAGCTGGGGAGAGATTCTACTCTCATGTGAGAATTTTTGCCGAGATGTCATCTTTAGCCAATCAGCCGTAAGTTTTAAATTTAAGCAATGAAGACTCTTGGATAGTGCTTCAGCTGATAGTTGCTCTGATAGTTGCCGTGAGAAGGATGTTACACATAAAATTTCTTCAGTAAAATTCAATCTCTTAGCAGAATTTTCTACTGTAGCATTTCTCTCCTACAATTCATGTAAGTAACTTGCTCACTAAGTACTCAGAGGGGGTGAGGGATGGAAACAATTATGACAACAAATAGTAATGTCACGTAAAGCATAACATCCCCTCAGTCATATGGCGCACAAAAGTAGCTGCACAACGATGTAAAATTGTTCTAGCATTAACATTTATAATTACATCACACTGAATGGTCTATACAAAATGGATAGGTTTTCTGTATCCCGTGTCCTTCATATCAACAGATATTTGGATTGTTTTCCTCATACATTAGAAGAAGAATCACAACCAAGGTACCATGTTAAGTGATTTGATTCCTTATAGAATCACAACACTTAACATTTTGCACCTCACATGACAAATTACTTGATTCTGTTTATAATATCATCCAAAAAAAAAACTAGAGTAAAATGCTTTCTTTTTTATACCATTTATTGGTCTAATTAACACCATAACCATAAAGAAACTTTCACACAGAAAGCACATTTTCAGATGTTTTCTTCAGTGTTCAAAGGGAAATTGTTCGTGCAACATAGCTAGATGACTATAGGAATTAATCACAAATTCACAATCACTGGCGACACAAGAAATGATGACTGGCTTCTACAAGGAATTGGCAATGTTATAACAATTTCAGCAAAAGAGGCAGTGTGCAAGTGAACAGTTGCAATGGAATGGTGTGAGAGTAAACACTAACTGCATATTTGATTCAATGGTCACTTTAAGCGCATTCATTAGACACTATAAACTATTACTTCTATGTAAAGGAATGCATTGGATGTCAGTTTATCTTATGTGTGCATTAGACATTTGTCCATATAAACACTAAACAGTTACCAATAGTAAATGAGTTCTATTAGAGTATTCCAATATCTGTTCTTCACTCATTTTTTCATTTAAGGCCAAAAAGAAATATTAAAAAAGTTTGCTTTTCCAATAGGGAAAGAGTCTAAGAGGGTTCCATAAATCCAATACAATAGCTCATCCACCCACAGACAGTATTGCTATGACCATAACAATGTAAAATTAGAAAATCGTAATTTAATATGCCAAAAGATAAGCCAGATCATAATTCATATTAAGGAATAATCAAGTAACAATTCTTCCTTTAGCTTTTATAGCACTACTTATATAGAAGAGTTAACTTAAATGCCACTCCAACTACTAGACTATTACCTCAGTATCAACCATAGCCTATATATAATAACATCACAAACCCAAGGAAGATCCATCTACACTCAGGTTAAGCTTCAACACTGATTTGTCATGTATGAATCACATCTAAAAGCAATGAAAAAAAGAGTAGACACGTTCAATTCAACAGATATCAAACCCGTGCATGTGAAAAAAAGAAGAAAAAAAATGCACGGCTTTGAGATTCGAGATCGAATATGTCGCACATTGACAATTGCCAATTGCCTAAAAATATTCAAACAAAAAATTAAGATCTTCAGGCGACTACTAATGTTAATGCAAATAAAACACTAAGATAATTACAAAAACAGAACCATTCATATAGATGGATTGATTCGTTAAAAACAGGGGGAGGAGGGTGCGACGTCGTTTTACCATAAAGGGGCGATGTACGCGATGTTCTCGGTGATGATGTTGCAGGAAGAACAAAACAAGTCCGGCATAAAAGATAATTTGTGACTAAACGACTACCTAATCCACAGTAAATAAAAAGTTAAGTAGCCATCCATCGCTTTCCACGCGTGCCAAGTCGTGAGAATTTGGTCTACAAAAGCCCCTCAAGAAAACAAAACAAACACTAGCCCACCCTCGTGTTCCTCGTCGTTGGAAAACAAGGTTGTGGTGTATTGTTAAGGTAGGATCAGAGGAAAAAGGAAGCATGTCAGGAAGAGGAGGGACGGGGATTCTGAAGGAGGAGGTGGATATAGTTATCCCCACAATAAGGAGCCTCGACTTCTTGGAGACGTGGAGACCCTTCTTTGAGGGTTACCATCTGATAATAGTGCAGGACGGTGACCCTTCAAAGCTGATAAAGGTCCCTGAAGGCTTCGACTATGAACTCTACAACCGTAACGACATCAACCGCATTCTGGGCCCCAAGGCCCACTGCATTTCCTTCAAAGACTCTGCCTGCCGCTGCTTCGCCTTCTTGATCTCCAAGAAGAAGTACATCTTCACCATCGACGATGATTGCTTTGTACGTCCCACATCCCTTCTTTTTCTCTTTTTTTCACTTCTCTTCTCTCTGTGTCCCTCTTTCACACAACTTCATTTTCAGGTTGCAAAAGATCCATCTGGGAAAGACATTAATGCCCTAGAGCAGCATCTGAAGAACCTTCTGACTCCGTCAACCCCATTTTTTTTCAACACCCTCTATGATCCATTCAGAGAAGGTACAGATTTTGTCCGCGGATACCCGTTTAGCTTGCGTGAAGGTGTCCCTACAGCTGCTTCTCATGGTCTCTGGCTCAACATTCCTGCCTATGATGCCCCAACTCAGCTTGTCAAACCTCTAGAGAGGAACACTAGGTATCAACAATATTTGCATTTGTAGCATGCATGCATGCATACTAGAGTATACGTATTCTTGATATAATGGCTGGTACACTTTTCTTAGGTATGTGGATGCAGTTATGACTATACCAAAGGGAACCCTCTTTCCCATGTGTGCTATGAATTTGGCATTCAACCGTGAATTGATTGGTCCTGCAATGTACTTTGGAATTTTTGGTGATGGTCAACCTATTGGACGCTATGATGACATGTGGGCTGGTTGGTGCATGAAGGTATTGTATTCCAAACTTGTATCAAAATATGTTAGTGAAGAAATTGTTAGGTTAATTGGTTGATGATGCAGGTGATATGTGATCATCTGGGGTTGGGGGTGAAGACAGGTTTGCCTTACATCTGGCACAGCAAAGCCAGCAACCCTTTCGTAAACCTTAAGAAGGAGTACAAAGGACTTTACTGGCAAGAAGAGCTCATCCCGTTTTTCCAATCTGTTTCTCTTTCAAAGGAATGCACAACTCCTCAGAAATGCTACCTTGAACTCTCCAAGCAAGTTAAGGCTAAACTTGGCAAGGTTGATGACTATTTCAACAAGCTTGCTGATTCCATGGTCACATGGATTGAAGCTTGGGAGGAACTAAACCCTTCTGCCTCACCAAAATCTGATGCATTGCCCAATGGCTCCGCTAACTAAATCTTGATCAATATACAAACTATTGAGCCGGGCAGAGAGAGGATACGGTTATAGTCATCATTTTTCTTTTCTCTTTCCATGGAACAATCAAACTTGAGTGGCTCCTCAACATATATTTTTTAGTGTTTTCTTCAGTTTCAAATTTAGCTTATTACCAAACTTTCCAATTTGACAGTAAGATTATTGCTCCTGGTAATGTCTTCTCATTTGTGCGAGTTACACTTGTTCTTCCCCACTCTTATTACTCCTATTGTTATTACTATTGTCGTCATTATTACGATGCATTATTACACTTGTTCGCATTATTGCAGGATTGTAACGATAGAGAAATGAAAAAGAATAGTGTTCTATTTAACAGTTAACAATCCAGTGTATCATTTAGGAGACTGACGCTGACTAATCAAAAAATGATGTTCTAAAGTCTATAAAATTTGATTTTGAATCATCTTATACCATTGATTTTATTTAAACGTTTTTCAAATTTTTAAACTATCTTATAGTTGATAATGTATCAAGTTTATTTAATCTGAAAATTTTTTCATTAGTTTTTTAATCCATTATAAATATAAGAAATGTAAAAAATCTGATATTACATCATACCATCGATGTAATATTTATCTACGTGTAATAGATGTATGCTCATTTAAAAGCTTATTGTTCACCTGTAGGTTCAAGATATTCTTAAACCATATATCATACACTAATTAATTTATGATATGCGTTGTCGCGACTACGTGTTTGCATTTTTATCAGGTTATTTTATTTTAGAAGTTATAATTTAATATTTATACTAATTTAATTTTATATATATATTTTAAAACAAAAATATTTACATTTTAAAATTCAAAAGAATCACATAGACACCAGCTGCACTCCCACATTTTCAAGCCTCACACTCGGCTTACAGAATTTGGTGAAAACAAGACCGCGAAAATGCAAAACTTAATTTCGAAAACGCCGTTGCCGGGGATCGAACCCGGGTCACCCGCGTGACAGGCGGGAATACTTACCACTATACTACAACGACTTGTACATTCACAGTTGATACGAAAGAAATAAATTTGTTTTATATCAAAATTTTTGCTTCGACAAGATAAATACCAGAGCAGTCAAAATTACTCTAACATCGTAAAAACTATGTCCTGCCTTTAAAAACTATTCAAAATGCAATGTAGATGGGACCTGTTGCCAAATCTCTAGATGCTTAAATTATATGGTAATGGAAAGGATTAAATTTTTTGTCATGATTTACGTAAGTAGTGTTGTTATTTTTTCATAAAAGTTACGTATTTTTTTAGTAGAGATAGTATATGTTTTTTATAAATGTTTTATAAGTAATAAAATTTATCAAAAATACAGTAAAGATAATGTTGAAAAAGTATAAAATATGAGAAAATCAATGTCACGTAGAATGTAAGGCTAAAATTCAAATTTTCTAAAAGTATAATGAAATAAATTCAAAATATTGAGAATTAGGTTGAAATGTCCTTACCAAGACAACAGATTTTTTAGATGATAAAGAGGTGGTTGTAATTTTGAAATGATTAATATCCTATCTCAATAAATGATGGCAATTTTAAGTCCATTAATATAAATAATTAATGATAATTTTCATTTGATGGTTGATCAAATAGTTCACATATATTCTTTTGACAATTATTCAAAATGAAAATATTTATAATGAACAATTGAATAAGACTCACCAATAAAAAAATCTTCACAATCAAGTAAAAAATTCTTAGGTTAAGAGGAGATATGTTACACAATACACAATCTGAGTGGTAATGTAGAATGTTTATAGAATATTTGTTTTCTTAATCTATCAAGAAGATTCACAAAACTTTATGTACATCAACAATTTCTTCAAAAAATGAGTTAAAGATATTTTACATCAACAACTCCTTGTCCCTTGTTTTGTCAATTCTGAAAAAGATTATCTGTCTTGTATAAATCAACGTTTTACATAAATTTGAGTTAAATAAATAATAAAATAAATAAAATTAATTTCAATTTAGTTGATATTAAATTTAGTATATATAATTATTAAAAATAAATAAAATTAGTATTAACTAAATTGATCTACTTATTTTAATCTTTATTTCAATTAGCATTGACTAAGCCAATATTAATATAAATACATTTAATTATTAAAAAGAGTTAAAAATAATTAATGTAATGTAAGCTTAAAGTCATGTTGATGCTATTAATGTTAAACATTTAAATGCTATTAGTGTTGACTAAACCCACCTTCATTTGACACTAATATAAGTATTTTAATTTATTAAAAATTTAATATCAACAACTTCTGTAGTTAGTATTGATTAATAAGATTTACATGATATAAAATTAAATTTAAAAATAAAAATAATTTTACATTTTTTAACTTTTAAAAAAATAACTTTGTCATCACATCGTCGACTCTAATAACTTAATATTATTACTAACTTTATTATTTAAAAATAAATATGATATTTTCTTGTAATATTTAGTATAGAACTCAATCTAACATTTAATTTTCTAATTATGTTTGAAAATATGCTAACAGATTCCTCCTTGTTGTTTTTAGTTGGAAAACATTAGCAAAATTAATTAGGAATTGTCTTAAAATACAGTTGCAATGCTAAGAAACAAAGTGAGAGTAATTAAATTATGTCAGTATAATATTTTTATTAGCTATTATGATATTAAATAATTTTAGTTGAATAAGGATGCCACCATACTATTTAGGTACCACAATTTTTAGGGTGTGGTATCAATACCTAGCAATATTTTTGAAGCGTGTGAGATTTTAATTTAAATTATCCCTTGTTTTTGAATAATAGAACATTATTTTCGTAAAATCTCAAAAGTAAACTCACGTTGATAGTTGAGAAAAAACATTTTGCCCCCATTTTCAAACTTTCTTCTACCTACCACTTGCACATCATGGATCCTGAGGAGGCTCCTACGTTCGAAGACAAAAAATAGGTGATGGGTAAAGCCAAGAAATTATGTGAGATGCAAGAGAAGTGTGAAATTTTCCCCACCCTACCAACCCCTTCTTTCAATTTTTCAAAAACAAAGGAAAATTCCATAAACACCGAAAAAAATAAATTAATATTTCTTTGTATTTATCTCAGATGTAATCTAATTTATAAAACATTTTCTCATACCAATTTTTGAAATTTATATATATATTTTTTAAACTTGAACAAAAACTAATTTTAACTCACATATAAAAGTTATTTTCATTTTATCTTTTTATTTTCTCTCATAAAATACTTATGAAAAAGTTTGTCCAAACAAACTTTGCTATGACCAGATTTAGAAGAAAAAAACGTATGAATTTTTTTTCAAAATTTAAATTGTAGGAAAAATAAACTTTTGAAAGCGGGTTGAATGCAATCAAGACTCAATTTACAACATATAAAAATAAATAAAATGTCTAACAAAAAGGTGAAAACTTCTAAAGTCTTTTATAAAACTTCTTCGATATGACCTTTTGAATTTGAAATTGCAAGATTTGATGTCCCACAAATTTTATTTTAATATATTTTAATATTTATTATTGTAAATATTGAAGAAAGAAATATCTAATCTGATTGAGTTTCCTGTATTTTGAGTTTTAATTTATTTATAAAAATAATTCAAACATATTCAAAATATATTGTAACAAAGGAAAATTAATTATAATTATATATTTAAAAAAACTTCGTTATCTGAAATTTCTTTAGAATGCTAAGATTCAAATAATTTCTAATTTTAAATATATTTTAAATATTTAATAAAAGTTTTAATTATAAACCATTTAACAAGATTAATATAACTTTAAAGTCATACAAATCATTAAAAAAATTATATTTCATATCTTATAACGTTTATTATCATCAAAATCTTATAAACTATTTATAAGTATATAGAGTTTCAACTAAATTAGTCTATATACAAATTAAAAATCAAAATTTTAAAAAATAATATGAGAAAAGCTTCTAATATTAAATTTCGTATGACTAATTTTAATTTGTAGATATATTTATCATATATATTTTTTTCATTTGCTTTCCTAAAAATTATTACACATACATTTTCCAAAAATATGGTCAAAATTTCAGTAAAACAATAGTGAAAATGATTCCTCGTTTTGGATATCATAATCTTTATCCTTTCATTTAATGGAGAGTGATCAAGTCAACATCAAACCTTATCTTCTATGCCCTAGCTAATCAACATAGTTTTGGTAAACATCGGCTATAATCAAGACAAATGTTAATCTCTTTAACCTCTCCCTCAGCATGTTCTTTGAGATTCTAACATGGGGAACATGGCTTCAACTTCAACATAACTGTAAGGGGACAAACCCTACTCCATAGAGTAAAAAGCCAACACCTATGCAAAATGCTGAATATTTTTCTTGCTGTTATGATACCTATTTGATGAGACACAAGGAATTTTATCCACCAAATAGATGATGTGTATCAAGAAGCCAATGACACAACCTAGATGAGGTTAATTAGACCCGACCAAGCAAAACATCATCAATTTTTGGAATTAGATACGAATATTTTATTGGATATAAATACTTTCTTATCACTGGGTGGAAGCATAATTTATAAGAAAACATCATCATAATATTTATCACTTTTCAGAAAACAATTGTTATTCGACACGACTGCATGTAGGAGACAATAATTTCCTAGTTCAACTCATGTTTCGTAAAGGAAAATTTGCATGGTCTTAATTATTGCTGACATATGAGATAAAACCAGGTAACTTTTTTATTTAAAGATAAAAGAAAAAATAAACAAGTGACTCGAGATAAAAAGAGCTCATGATTAGTACCTTATGAAAGGGACACTAAACTTTTTTTCATCCCTTTCTTCTTCTTTGTTCTATAGAAAGTGTAAATGATACCCGTTACAAGGGTATTGTGGTAAGAGATCATAAGTTTAAAACCCATTACATAAACGAGATTGTGTAAATGACGATTGCATATTTACTTGTAAATGAAAAATATCAGTGATAAATTTTTTAACATAATTTTATTATCTTGTGATTAAAATTAAATTGAAATATTTTTATACTAATTTCAAGCATTAATATGATAAAATAGTTGATATTGTATATCGATCTTTGTAAAATTTATCAAGTGCCATTAAAATTTTAAGTGTTAGAAAAGTTATTTCCATATATGGAAACTTCTTAATGTTGATTCTTGTTGTCCTTTAATTTGTCATTGAAGAAGTAAAATTATCCGGTGATATCTTTTTACACGCTTCTTAATGATTTTTTTAATTAATAAAAAAAATCCAACTCTGTTTAATCTATGAAAGTAGACTTATTTATTATTCACCAGTTGAATTCCATTCTTAGGTAGTCAAGTTATGATCTTCCTTGGTATCTATCATTCTCGAAAAACAGATATAAATTTGATTTTTCAGGAATTCAGCTCTGACCTGAATTTTTCATATTTTTTCTTAAAAATTAAGAAAATAAAGAATTAATAAAAAATAAAATAAGTACAAAATAATTGCCTATTTTTATTTTTGAGTTTTTAAATAATAACTAAATTAAAATAAATTAAATAATAAAATAAAACACTTTAATACTGTAAGAAAAAATTATTTAGAGACTAATTTTTAGGTACCAAATAAAATAGTTGTTAATTATGATTAAAATAATCACTAAATTAGGTTTTGGTTGCTAAATAACTACAAAATAAAAATAATGATTGAATTTAGTGATCAATTAAGTCAAGATTAGTATCTAACATTAGTTATCAAGATTTTAATTACTTATATCATTAGATTCTAAGTTGGTATCTAATTAAGTTAAAGACTAATTTAGAATCGAATGGTATAAGTGACTAAAATCTTGATAGCTAATATTAGATACCAATTACCTTGACTTAATTGGTTACTACATTTAATCACTCTTATTTTATAGTTATTTAGGAACCAAAACCTAATTTGATGATTATTTTGGTTATAATCAGCAATTATTTTATTTCAGAACTAAAAATTAGTCTTTAAATATTTTTTTATGACACTAATTAATACAAATTAAGAATAAAAATGTTATATTAAAACAACAATTTTAAACAATGCAAAATAAAACTATTAAATAAGCAAATACATTTCAAAACAGTTAAAATAAATAAAAATATATTAATAAAAAATAGTAATATATTGTTGAACTTAAAGGATGAAATGAAGTTAATCATTCTCTTTAAGAGCAAGTTAAGCTAGTTTTGATGGAAATTAATAAAGATGTGTTGAAATTGTTTATTAAAATCTTCATTATATCTCCGTGCGACTCTTATATACATATTCTATTTTTTAAAAGAAGTTAAAAAATATCTCATTTTGTTTCTTAGATTGTAGAATATCATTTCAAAAGAAATAATCTATATTATAAGAGATGTATAAATTTAAGTACTCCTAATTTTTTTTTTCCATTTCATTGAGTATGTCTCTCATAATTTTTTTTCTTAGAAATTTTTATTGGATTAATTATTTTGTAGACTTACATAAATTAGTAATTTGTCCAAATTAACTTATTTGTCAGAATATTATGTAATTATTGTTATTATTTATTTGGTTACATAAAATAAAATTGTTTATATTGCGTGTCAGCTGATAATAGGTGTATCAATTAATAATAAATAGAAAAGTCTCTATCACTGTCTATAGTCAAATTTTTATTCTACCCTATTAAGGAATAAAATTATAATTATTTGTATAATTCTCTTTATTATTGGAGAGACTACTAATTCAAGAAAGAACATAACCACCAACTAGATGATAAGTCAAAACTTTTCTTCTATTTCAGATTCTAATTTTTTGTATTCTTATATAATCTGATGTACTCATATGTCATAATTAGGCTAAATTGAAATCTTAAATTGATTATTTCTTTCAATTCTTTCTCATAATTTATCTCATAATATTCTTTCACTTTGTTGATTTTACTCTCTTCCTCTCCTTTATCTTTAACAAGTATTTTTTTCTTATTTTTATTTATATCATCGTTTCTATTTGTTCATGAATTTAAAAGCCTGTATTATATAAACATAGATTAGATACATGGAAGGTAGGAGTATCATTGTATTCTTCGTGCAAAAGTACCATTATTAACATCACGAGCTTTTACACACAATGAGAATCATACAAGAATTTCCTGCTATACATAAATTGTGTCAGAGGTCTAGCAACTACACTAACTACTTCCTTAAATATCATTACCGCAAGTAAATTACTTAGAAGTTTATATGTTGTCCTACTTAGAGTAACCTAAAGGATCCATTCCATTCCATTCAAACACAACATTTTTACTAATTTTTTTTTTTACTTTGCATTTTCTTTGTAATTGTTTACAATATTTTTTTTGGAATTTCATTGATAACCAAGATTTTTGCCTTTCCTTTTACCCTTTTCTTTTTATACCCAATTGGGCCAATCAGAGTGGTGAATGTTGAAATGAAAAAGACGTGACACCTAATTTCTTCATTCTCCACTGGGTTTTCTCCTTATAGGATCTAGGTACTCACCCATGTATGTATCTATGCGTCAATGAATAAAGAGCCTCAACGATATATTACCTTAACTTCCACGGATCCTGTAGGAAAATATTGCACTATTGAGCTAATCACAGTGAAGAAAACTACGAGTCATAGAAATAGTGCAACACCTTGTTCTCCATGTCTTCACTCTTGTGTATATGTTGGTGTTTGTTTATGAGTTGCTGTAAGAGCGTTTGCCTCTTTTGGACACGACAACGTCTCTGTACATATATACTTTTAGGAGTCGCAGCCCTGCGTGTCTTTTATGCATAAAGGAAAATAACACCACCCGTGATATTTGGAGATTTAATGGTTTCTGAAAAAGGTTGTAGGAAGGGAGGTACCAATCACCTGGAATCAAATATTAATAGATTAATTTATATTTATTTTTATATTAAATATCTACTAAAAGTATGTAATAAATAAGATCTAATTTTATTTTATAGTAGTTGGTTTAAAAGAGTTTTCCACAAGTATATTATAAGAATTGATTTTATGTCCGCATTATATGAATGAACTATAAGAGTAGTTAGTGGCGATTTTGGATATAATTCAACTTAACTTTGAGTTGTATTTTTCAAATGTTTGGGTGAGAGTGAATCCAATCAAATGCAATATTCATTTAGTTGTATACTAGGTTGGTGTTGGATTCAAATCGGACTTTGTTTAAAAAAAAAAAAAAAAAACTAGATTGTTCAAAAACATCAATGTAGAATGAAGAATATAAACTTGGTTAGCAATTCAATTTATATCCATCATTTAAAGTACACCTAAAAATGCATTTAGAAATAGAGGAAAAAGTATAGTCCTGTATGAAGCTCAAAATTAGATCATCCTCACTTAAATGACAATCACTAATGTAAATAATAAATTAGAATACTTATTGAATGAGTATCACAAAGTATTAAACTCATTAAAATTCAATCAAATATTCACTAATTTTAATTATTTAAATGTACATAGTAGAAGAAGTTTTATGTATAAAAATATTTGATTACAAATTATGAAAATTTGATGATGGAAGCGTCTTCACATAGCAGAAGAAAATTCTTAAAATTTTTTAAGTTTTAAAAGAAACTCAGAATTTTTCTCATCTAAGGAAAGTTTCTTGGAGAAGAATGATAATAAAATTTCTCTCATGTATGTGACATTAAAAGAACAAGAAGATTGCAAAAATTATCATTAGTTCAAGTTCAAGTTCAAGTTCAAGGTGAATTTTGCAAGAAGTAAGTGATTCTATATATAGATGTCTAGCCCTTTTGCAATCCATGCTATAACGGATATGAGACTAAAAAATCAAAAGAAAAGTTGAACCAAAGGAGAATTTTAGCATGCCACTACCTTAGGATTGACTAGGATTTTGACTCTTATATGTTAGAGCAAAAATACAACATCCTGAATGTTTTCATTGTATGCTTAAATACAACAAGTCAAGAGCTTGAAAGATATAAAACAACTGCTTCTAATAGACGTTGATAAGATCCTGAATGCACGTGGTTCATCTGATAGATGATAAAGCACTATGTCAAGTTCCACTTCATTTGATAAATTAATTGAAGATAATTTAGATGATAAGTTCATACTAAGAGTGATGGAAGCATTCTCAGGCTGTGGAAGATTTGTAAGATTCTTCAAAACTTTTTCCAAGAATCTTAGACTTTGTTAAGAAGATCTATATGTTTTAAATTTGATTTGAGGTTGAATGTTTAAATTTTCTGTCTTCAAGTTTACTTTTCTTTTCAAGATATATTTAATCTTATCGATCTAATCCGATCTCAAACACATTTAACCCAAACACCTATTATCAATCTATAAAATCACATTTTTATATTTTTAAAATTAAATATAATATTTTATAACTGAGAATTGATTGATGTTTCATCGTAATTGTAGCATATATTATAGGTAAGAAAAAAAGCAAAGCCAAGAAGGGATTCAAGGACCTGTTTGGAACCACGGACGAAAATGCGACGATGGATGGTGTGCAAAGAAAGTTATGAAATCGGTAAATAAAAAATCAATATATTACACAAATTAAGAATGAATGGATGAACAGTTTTTTCTTTGCTATCAGGCGAAGATTTGCTAGGATAGTAAACAGTATATAATAGAATAATAATAATATATTAATAAAAAGTAATAATAATTTTATAAAATAATAATAAAATAAGATGATTATTAATAATATCAATATTAAAAAATAATAAAATTATAATAACAAGAATTATAAAATCATAAATAATATTTATAATAATAGAATTTTAAAATGATAATAAAAGTAATAATAATAAAATTATAATTATAATAATAATTAAAAGAAATTTATAAAATAATATTATTATTAACAATAAATATTTAATTTTTTATTTTAATTTTATTTTTAAAATAATTTATACTTTTATAATTCTATCAATTAAAATAATAATAAATTTATTAATCATGCTTAATAAATTAATTATATTTAATTTTAAATTAATTTTAACTATAATTTAATTTATTAAAAAAGATATTTTATCAATGACATCTATCAAATCATTCACAAAGTTTTATAAATTTTCATTTCATTTCTTATCATCTTTCTCTTAATCCAAACAACTCAACTTTCTTCACAAATCAATTCAAATCCAATCTCTCAAATCTATCCTCTCATCTAAACAAAACCTTAGAATTTGTTTGAATTAGAAGTAGAATAAAAAAAGAAAAAAAAAGGAAAAGAGAATAGAAAGTAAAGTTATTTGAAACGAGAAAAGAGGGTGAAAAATAAGTAAAAAGTTTGTAAGATGTAATTTATATAATAAAATAAATTGATATATTTAAAATAAATTTTAAATTAAAATAAAAATTATCATCCAATCTCGATAAATAAAAGAATTATATATTAAAATAATAATATGTTAAAATAAATTACTTTATAAACTATAAAAAATTTAGATTAATTCATTCAATTTTATTTATTATTTAAATTATTTATTTTATTATAATATAAAAGTACATATATATTAATAAATTATTAAGTTAATTTAATTTGATTTTTTAATTTTAATTATTTATTTTTGTAATGTGAAAACATATATTAATAAATGTCAAGTTAATATATCAAATTATTTTATTGTATTTATTTGTTTGTTTTATTAGTTTTATTACACTATAAAAATACATATTGATGAAATATTAATAATATAAATATTAAATTTTCAATAATATTTAGAATTCATTTAATTATATAAATTTAAAAATAATAAAACATTTAAAAGCATAATAATTGTGTTTTTTAATATAATCAATTATATCATAAATTTTATTATTATTTATATATATATATATATATATATATATATATATATAATTGATTATACTAAAAAGTAATTGATTATTATTATTTTTTTACAAATCTTTCTAAAGATTGCAAAATGTTTATCAACGATTTTTTTTTTCATCATTTATGTTTCGTCTTCCACTTTCATTCCTCTTTATATCCGCATAAAGAGTATATCCATAGATCGAAACACAGGTCAGTGAATTCACTTTTTTTTTTCTTTACTTTTTGTATACAGATGATCATAACAATATTCTAAAGTACCAAAATGTTCAACATATGTCGTTTCTAGGGTTATAAATTATTAATAAAATAAAATGTATTATACTTATTATTTTAAAATAATGATTCATATCACTTTTTAATGATATTGTCTAGAAAAACGTGTCAGAATATAACTAAAGTCTTTTATGATCCAATTTCAATGAAAAAATATGTATATATACAGTTTCAATTTAAATAAATATTTAAACAAAAACACACAAAAATATACGTATTTCAAACATAAGAAAGGATATTATTAGTCTCATTACATAAACCATCATTCCACTTTCTGTGAATAAAAATTTGAATTCCTGTCGAAAGAAATGTTCACATATGTAATTTGAATCCTATTACAGACAAAATCCATGGTGTAAATACATTAGTAGATTTATCATATAGTTTCCGTCAAAATAAATTAATTCGTTAAAGTTATTTTTCATATGTTAACGTTATTCAGGAAGCAGATTATAAACTATAGTCAAACTTATAAAAACTGACTGTCTGTAGCTAGATTTATTCACATACTATAATTTAATTATATTTATAGTTGTGTTGACTTTTCAGCTAGAACGTACATGATTTTAAACCTAATGAAAGCTCCTTAATCTTTACCTAAGATTACCTAAAAGAAAATATATAGTTTTGTGAATTTATTCCTAAAAGATTAAACGAAAAACGAAAGTATTTTTGCGAATAAATTTGAAGAAAAACGAATGAAGGATATACGATGAGGTAAATAATAAAAGACAAAAGCATAGGAAAATACTAGAAAAAACTAATAAAGACGCAACGAGAAACCGTACATGACGACAGGGAGCAACGGACTGTCCCGATAGTGCCTCTGTCCAATCCAAGCTCGACAACGTTTTTGACGAAACCACTCTGGTTTTTCAAAACCACCTTCCCATCAGGTTTTTTCCCACTTTCGCTTTTCCTTTTCTTTTCCACGAATATAATAATAACAGCCAATGATTTTCCATCTTTTAATTTTTATCTCAAGTTTTAATGTCCACTTTATAGAAAAAAAAGGAAGAAGAATGAATAAAAGGGTGACTAGTGGTCAAGGCTCATATGTTAATGTTCGTCTCCCACACACACACACCACATAGCTCTCACGTACGTAAATAAAGATGTTGATAGCATATTATAAATCACAGAATTCCATACTCGGAAAGAAGAAGACCAAGAGAGAACCATAACCGATAGAGGGAAATTGAAGGGTGCTACGTCGTCGTTCTTGTGATCTGTTATTAATGACTAGAATTGGTGTGAAAATTGTCTTGTGGGTGTGGTGGTGACCAGTGGATCAAAGCAGCCAAGTGTTGGAAGCAGAAGCAGTGTGTGTGGTAGAATATGGGGAGAGGAAGGGTGCAGTTGAAGAGGATCGAGAACAAGATCAATAGGCAAGTAACGTTCTCCAAGAGAAGGTCTGGTTTGCTCAAGAAAGCTCATGAGATCTCTGTGCTTTGTGATGCTGAAGTGGCCCTCATAGTCTTCTCCACCAAAGGCAAACTCTTTGAGTACTCCAGCGATCCATGGTATGTTCCACAACCTCACGTACCTTCAACCCTTTTCATTTCTCTTACTATAATTCCAACAATATATATCTATTCTTTTCTTCCTCATATCATACTTAATTCAGTAATTTGCTCATGGATCTCTGTCAATTATGTTTACCTTATATAATATACATGGTTTTTTAACCCCTTTATGGTAAGTGGTATTCTTCTGGTTTTTCACCCCGTGATGTATTTGATTAGTTTCTAATCCCCCCTTTTGGTTTAGCAGTAATTAGTGTGACTTTGCTGTGATTAGACACTCAGTTCTCAATTTTTCTCTTTGATAAAACTCATTTCTCAGATTTTCATTATGATATGATTATCCAGAACTAGCAATCTTCATAGATGTGTATATATTTATTTTATGGTTTGATGTGTTGTTCTTGAAATGAGTGTCATCATGCAGTGGTATATACTTATGTTTTACTGTTTAGCATAAGTAATTGAGCATGAGTTTATTAGGGAGTAGTTTGTGTGGTGTAAGTGATACTTACATCACTCTCTCCGCATGGCCATATAAAGCGTACGTGATTCGTTATTTGAAAGAAGCAGCCTGATCTGACAAACTCAGCCTCAGACACAAATATGAGAAAGGAGGAACCACAAAAGTGACCGATCACTGTGACACTAGGGTCATGAACACACACACATAAATATATATATATAACAAATTTCAATTTAAAAATGGTGCTTCCACCAAAAATTCAATATCACACTCGAGTGTGCACAACTTTTTACCTTGCTACCTATTCCAGCATATTATAATCCTGTTGCCGTACTCTTGTCACATTTGTCACATATCTACGTTTGTTATAACCTGGTTCCTCTTTGGTCCCCGAAGAAGATTTTACTGATATTTTTTCTAGGATAAATTAACAGGTATAGTGTGGATCTTAGGTAGACTTCTGTGAATACACAGGTTAAAGGAGGTAACTCGTGTGGGTGAGCATAAAACAAAAGTCTGTATGTGTAGTCCTCTTTGTTATTGAGTTTTAAAATTTTTTTATATATTATACTAATTTTCAAAATGAGTTTAACAACCTTCTAATTATAACTTTTTTTATCTATAACTTGGACCATGTTTTTCATCAAACACAGAATAAAATAAACTGTACAGTTGTAGTCATTTTGGTGTATATGATGTCTTTTGACTTATGTTTTGAGTTATAAAACAAAACATTTATAGCAGGAAACAAGCTGAAGCGCACAAGTTCTGCTATATTTTGTGTTTGGATTAGAAACATTAGATTTAATGCCTTGTACATAAATAAAATCAGCAGATATTTTAGATGAGATGTACTCTTATATAGTTGCAATGGCAGTGTTAATGTGAAATCAAATTTTTATTTTGTGGTCATAGTTTTGTTGTGTACATTATAGACAGAAATTTCGGATAAATTTGTAGTTAGAATTAATTGAACACCTAAAACAAATTTATGTTAGGACTGAAATCAGTGTCTGAATGTTTTTTAAAACCATGCATATATGGGTCCTTCAAATGAGGCTTATTTAAATTTAAAATTTGATTCTCCCTTATGAAGTGCAACTTGTTTGTTCAGTAACAGTATGTGAAACCATTGTTGATATAATGTGAAAGAAAAGAAAAAAAATATATATACAAATTTTTGATTGACTTTATATATGTGAAAACCGAGATATTTATTAAGTTAAGACTTCACATTTCCAGTCCCTTTATGAAATGACATGAATTATTGGAATGAAATACAAGTCATTTGATTGTTTCAACAAAAGGAAATAAGTATTCCATTTCATTGTTTGGAAAATAATAGAATGAGTTATAACTTTAATTTTCATATCTTTATTTTAAATAGTAAAACACCATTGATTAAGATAAAATTTAAAAAGATAAAATAGTCATTTTTTTTTGTTTATAATCTTTTTTCAGCAAGAACATTTTAAATTTGGAAAATGAAAATTGAAACTAAATAATGAAACATAATATATTATATATATTCTTCTTCATTAAATAATATTTCCTTCTCTCCATTTTACGTTTAATCTAACAAATTCAAAGATAGCCTCTAAAGCTGAAAGGTGATGAAAAAGGTATTCAAGATAATGAGATGATAGTTAGCCATCCAACTTGGTTAGTAATTTGGATCTTACGAAAATTATAGATTTCTTTTGACTAATGTAGATTTTTGTTCTTGTCCTGTCCTTAATTGAACGCATAAAGCAAATTTGTATGCTATATAAACATGATAAAGACCTTTTACATAAGGTTGGAGAACTAGTTGTCCCATCTCATGATGTTATTTTGTTTTGTTTGATTAAAAAAATATAAGGTTATTCCCAAACCACCATGGGTTAATACAAGTATTGAAAAATGTGACTTGATCCTGCTCAGTACATGATAAGACGTTAATGGAATATGAAGTGCTTCCTCTAAGTATTTTAATACAGGTATTATACATGCATGAAGACGTTAATGGAATATGAAGTTCTTCCTCTAAGTATTTTAATACAGGTATTATACATGCATGAAGGTAGCTATATACTGAACTGTATGGGGTAATAATATTTAGGCATTGTTATCTATATTCACTATCATTGTCACCTTTACTTTTCTTTGTGAACAGTATGGAAAGAATTCTTGAACGGTATGAGAGGTATTCATATTCGGAGAGGCAGCTTGTTGTGAGTGATCAACCACATACTGTAAGTATATGTAACCTTTATAATACTCATTTTATTGATGATACAAAATTAAGGCTTAAATCCCTTTTGCCCCTTTAGTTTCCCAATGTACAATTTTGATCCCTATAAAATCTTAATTACAGATTTGGTCGTCAAATTTTATAAATTTTACTCACTAACAACTGATTTATTTAGTTGTAAACCCTGTACATCAATTTTGTTCAAAGGGAAATTTTCAGCTTACGAAATTCATGTATTTCCTTGTTTTTATCAATCAGAAATAAAGTAGATATACTTGCTGATCATTACAAGAATCAGATAACACTAACTTTATTATAAACAATGTTAGGAAAATTGGACTCTAGAACATGCAAAGCTCAAAGCAAGGTTGGAAGTTCTACAGAAAAATCAAAGGTAGAAAAATAGTTGGAGCAAGGGCTTTTGTGTTTTGTAATTACTAAAATATAAAACAACAGGGTTTCTGCAATTGTTTTGCAGGAATTTTATGGGACAAGATTTGGATGGTCTAAGTATCAAAGAGCTTCAGAATTTGGAGCATCAGCTTGATAGTGCTCTCAAACACATTAGATCACGGAAGGTAAAACCATGCAGTAGTAGTGCATTTTTTTGATATAGTTTGAACTGAATGTTATATGGTCTTCCTAACTATTTAATTATATAATTTGCAGAACCAACTCATGTATGAATCTATTTCAGAGCTTAATAAAAAGGTGATCTTCTTGTTTTCATATTTTTGTTAATATGTTGCAAAATAACCATTGCTCAACGAATCAACGAAGGGTGGAAACTATTTTCTTCTCTTTCTGAAGAAGTTAACTCATGGTTATAACATGTTTGCCAATGTATTGTAATTTTTTTTATTGTGGTATATGAAGGAAAATTAACTTATATGATTTTCTTAAAACGGTAGAAAAAGTATTGCTAATTACTTCTATCACTTAGCAATATTTTAAATATTGTTTGTCGATTATGACTTTTTGTTATCTTTGAATAAAGATTTTGAATATAACAAATAAATTTCTATCTTATAGAGTCATCATTCAAGTGATATTGTTATTTCTAGTATTCCAAACACCATAATTTAAAATAGTAGAGGAATATATTATTATCAATATATATACTATATTGAAGAGATTAAGCTAACACAACTCTTATTTTAAAGACTACAAATATAAAAGATGAAGAATAAATTGATTTAGTACTTGTCTAGTTTGGTATTACAATTTTGAATTTATTTTTCAAATATAAAAGATGAAATTAATTAAAGAAGTTTTAACTTTTATATATATATAAAGATTATGAAATTCAAACACTTATAATTAAAGAAGATTGGAGATGATAAAGACCATGAAGATTGTATATGGCCCCAACAATGTATCTATTCCATATCCTACTTATTGACAAAGAAAGAATCTAAAATACTAGTTATTGAAGGACAAGATATCCAACTAAAACAAAATTGAAGGAATAACTCAAATAAGACAAAATGTTATTGAAATAACATCCAATATATTAAAGAAAGAGAAGGAGAAGAAGACGTAAAATATATTTAGAAATAATGATTTATGCTTTATTAATTTGTTCATTTAATAGAATTGGAAAGCAACTACAAATCATAAGTTTTCGTATTTCTAAGCATAAGTATTGGAGAATTATGATTAGATCTTTAGCAACTAGAAAAATCCAAACAACTAAATGTAAAAGACAAATTGAATAAAAAATATTTAAGTTGTAATTATTCTAAGAACAGTTCCAACAAATCTCTTCTTTGTCTCAATATTCACAGACACCTGATTTATTTTTGAAGCTTCAAATCTGACTTTTGTTAAAATGTATTATTCTTATCTTTAATTCTTTAGTAAAGTAAATTGAATTTGTCATTTGTCATGTGTTTCTCTTAAAAAAGACAACTTGATATTGAAATGTTTAGTCTTGTCGTGAAAAATAATATTATTATTTTAATCTTTTGTTTCATATATAAATCAACAAGTATATGTCTTAACCAAATAACTTGATTTACAACTACATTGGTTGTCACATATTTTTGTCTTCGTTGTGCTTTGAGTCACAATACCTTGTTTCTTTTAATACCATGAGTATACATGTACCAAAACTCAAAAAATAACCTAGTATGTTTTTCATTTCATCAATAGAACTAGCTCGATCATTATTAGAATATTCTTGAAACTTATCGACTCTATAATCTTTGGTGAATTTTTCTTTTTTTGTTCATTAGTGTATCAATGTTTTTTCATTTCTCCATGTAGAACTCTTTCAATGTTTCTTTTGTATTTTTTTTCTGACATATAAAGACTCCGTATTTTTCTTGTTGTATCTCTATTTCCCAAAAAAAATAACATTAAATCAAGATTTGTTATCTCAAACACTTGGAACATTTGGCCTCCTATCATTTTCACATATAATGTAGATTTTGGGCTTTTAATAAATCCAAAATTTAAAGATAATCCATCTACCAAATCAAGCCCTTTGAACTTGTTTAGGACTATACAAGGCCTTCTTTAACTTGTAAACCTTGTCTTCTTGTCTTTTAACTTGAAATATCTTTGGTTACTTCATAAATATCTCCTGTTACAAATAATCATTTAAAAATACAGATTTTACATCTAAATGGTAAATTTTCCAACCTTTCTATGCACCCAAAGAAAGCAACATTTAGCACATCTACTTTTTATTAGCATTGACCTTGAAACTCAATATTAATTGAAACCTCATAATAATTTTATTAACCATTACATTTTTTATATTTGCTTCATCAAAAAATTTTCATTTGCATATTGTAAGACAGTTATCTCCACCTCATTCCGCCCTACTTAATATTTCAAAAACGATTTATTACGTAAAGCCTAAGGCTTACTCAAACATTCTCTTATTATTGTAAGTAGGAGTTGTTCTAGAGAGTTTTTTTTCTCAAACCTTGTTTATACCAAACCTTTTTATTAATCTAACGTTCACTAGAATCAAGATTATATTAGAAAGAAATATGAATTTCTTTTAATCCATCTTATCCATGCCTCACTAAACTCCAACCTTCTTTGTATATAAGTTAAAAAATTGTAATTGTTGAAGTGATAGATCTTCCCAAATCAATTTTATATATTATATAATACTTCATTTTAGTCCTTACTTTGGTGTATCACTTACTAATACTCTTTATAACATATTTCCTCATTCTAAAAATATATTTTGTAACATACTTTCCCCTTTAAAAATGCACTTTGAGATTGGTGTATTTCTTTTGGTAGTAACTTTTGCAGCCTCTTAAAGAGACTTTTGCCACAACCTTGCAGTTAAAAAAAATTAAAAAATCTCGTAAGAATTAATATTGAACTATGTTTCAAATCATTCATTCATTCATTTCTACTCTTATAATATATATTATTTTGAACCTATTTTCCAATAAACTGAACCTTACGAAAATTAACTATCGCAAAAGTTAAATTTTACCCAAGGCAGCAATTACATCTGTAAAATAATGGATTATTTTTAAAAATTTCATGTTACATAAATATTTCTTAAAGGTTTCATTCCAGATGGTACACAGTTTTATTTTAAAATGTAATTAGGTCAGTTGCAAAATACATATGTAATTTCAATTATTGCAATATTTAATTGTAATGAAAAGAATTAATTTTTTTATTACATAACCACTGTTATTTTTGAATCTATTGTACACATGGATGGATTTAACCTCGTTTGGTTCAAATGTTGTAGGATAAGGCCCTACAAGAACAAAACAACACTCTCGCAAAGAAGGTAAGGAATTAACGTGGATTTCTTACTTTGGTAATAAAGTCTTGTTGGATGTAGTTTGGACTCTGGATATTAAATCTTACTATATATTGATTTGAGTGAAAACTAGATAAAGGAGAAAGAGAAGGCACTAGCAGCACAACAAGCACAGTTTGAGCGACAAGCTGATGAAATGGATCTAGCCTCCTCTGTCCTTGTACCTCAACCATTGGAGACATCTACTATTAGGTTTGTATATCTAATTTCAAATTTTAACTAATTTTATCCTATTTAATAAGATTATTTCTAAAATACCATTCGTTTAATTGATGTTAATTATATACATTTTAAAGTAATTTAAAAATAAGTTTTCGTTTATAAAAATTATATTAAACATTATCATGAAATTTGACCTATCAGTTAAATAGATTGACACTACAAATATAATATAAAAAAAAAAACAATCAAGACAGATTAAACAAAAACAAAACGTAAAATATTTGTAGATACTATAAAAGAAATCAAGACTGAGATAAGATCTTATTATATTATTGATACTCAATTTTATTAACCAACCCTAAAGAAATTAATTTAGAAGCACAATAGTTTCATATTGATGTTAATTTAAAATATTAGTTTACTTTTAAATAATTTGTTGAGTTATTGTAACCATCTTTTTGTGCATTATTTTGGAAAATGATCCATGTTATAAAGAATTCATATTTAATATTGTGAAATTAGTTTCTAATTTAATTAGTTTGAGAAAAAAGTGAGAGGATAAAAAGATTCATTTAAGTGAAATCATTGTTACCAAAAGGTTTTAAAAGAAATTTCATTAGTGGAATTTTGGTTTTTGGAAGTCTCAACCATTTTTAGAGCTTGACTATATATTGAAGTACGAAGTGTTTCGTTTTCCTTAACTAATTTGTGCATGTCCATACATATACAGGGTTGCATGACACTAGTTATTCAAATATTCTGCACTGTCTACTTGTAAAAAAATATTTTGCATTTTCACTTTGCCTTAACAATAACATGCAAATTAACATAAGAGATCAAAGTATCAATCCCTACATGAGGTGATTAAATTTGCATGAAAGGTTTAAACATTGTTTTATGAATCACCATATATGCTCTTAGAAAATGGAATGCAACTAGGAAGAGTAAATTAAGGAAACTATGGTCATTGATAAGTGTTGTACTTGAAGGTTGTTTAGAGGCATTGTTGATTTTACAAATTCACCTTAGATCCAATAATTTAAACAAAAAGTGATACTAATTAAATAGGATATTTGATGCAGAGGGTGCTCACAAGTAAGAGGTGATGGAGGAGATAATGACGGAACTGCAACTCCAACTAGAGCAAATGCCATTCTTCCACCTTGGATGCTTCGTCCTACAAATGAATAGAAGACTATTAATAGCATAAAAATCAAATATGAATATGGCCAATACAAAGCTTACCTTATTATAAAATCTAAAACGTTCTAGTGTGTTGATTTGTGAACAACACCCCATGAATTCTGGTGGAATATCATCGGTATGTAATATGAATATGTATGTGACTGCTACATTGCAAGGATACTCAGTAAATTATATGGTATGGCCTGTCTAGTTACAAGCCTACAATACATAGATAGTGCCAATTATGAATATGTGGTTCTTACCCAAAGTTAAGTTTGGACCTTTATTTTGGATAAAAATATTAACGAAACTGAGCAAAAATATTAATTAACTGCATCAAAAATCTAAAAGAAAAACATATACCATGAAACCTGGGTAAAAGAATATTAATTCAAGTATCACAGACTTAATTTATGTTACGAGATCTTGGATATCACATGTAACACTATATGTGTAGTAATTATTTTAGTAAAAGTAAATGATGTGATCTCAAATAATAAATTCTCTTTATATAGAACTTACCACGCTCTTAGATAATGTTATTTTGAACACTCTAGAGAAAATTCATAATCTAGTGCAACACTTTCAATTAATCGGTATCAATTGCAATCGAGTCTTGTTGATTTTCTTAATTGTCATTTATTTCTTACTTGCCTTTTGATCATTTAAGGTTTCCCCTTCTCAATTACCGCATGTATTAAATACAAAGTCATAATTAAGGAGGTACTTTGGCAATACTTAAAAATCCAAAAAACAATCACTTTTTATTTATCGAAAATCACGTCATTAAAGAAAAGACTATTTGGTTTTAATAATAAAACTAAAACCCTTAATTTATTGCTTTATTATGAGGTTGCAACTATTTGGTTTTTTACAATAAAAAGTAAATCCCTCCGTCTGAATTTTTCTTAGTATTTTTCAAAACCCTTTTCACTCTTTCTAAGCACTTTTCCCTTCATCTTTAACATTTCAGAAAAAAATTTCTATCTTTACAACAATGGGGACAGCTGTACTTTCCTCCACTAAGAATACCTTCTCATTGGCTAGATGTAACTTCTCTTGCTTCTACTGTCCTTCTTCAATATGTTTTACCTTCTTGGTTGTAGTACGTTTATGGAATCAAAGACCTCAATGCTCCAGAACTTCAATTTGTACAATCACCATAATACCTCAACGATGCAACAATCACTAGTTTAAAACTAGTAGGCAAACAATATATACTCAATAAGTTTGCATTAGAAAAGACACTCCAGGCTAAATTAAATTAGAGTGGAAAGGCTTAGGTCATCACATCAACTATGAGAAAACTTTTGTATTAGAGGTCGAACATATAGCTTTCTTAGTCTATTAGCTATCTACAGAAGTCTTTTACTCTTAATCAATCCAAATCTCACAAAATTACAGCAATTGGAGGTACCTTTTACACAAAGTCATTCTAGCAATATGTTTGGTCAAACTTTTACTAGCCCATTTTTATTTTACATTCCGCATCAATCCAAATCTCACCAAATTAAAAGGCTAGTGGTAGCGGCCGAGCTTTTGAAAACGGGCCCTACAGGATGCTTCGATTCTATCGAAATAATGTTAAGGTGTATGGAGAGTCATTACTAGAAGGGGGCGCTCGTGGAGAATGGCGAAATGATTGTTAAAATTAAGAATTGGAGCGTAAAAATCAAGATTTGGAGAAAGAGAACCCAGCTATATCTCAACCAAATAATTAAAGATTGCTTAAAGCTAAGGAAAAAATCAAGAATATTAAGGCCAAGGTGGGGTTTCCGAAGAAAAGATTGAAAGTCACCAACGATGTGAAGAGCAAATCGAAAGAGGTTGAAGCTATAGTTCAAGTCCCCTCTGAGTAGAAATTGGAAAAATGCAAAAAAGAGTTACACTAATATTGTTAGGATCAATAATTGCATTTGAGGTATTGTTTGCTTTAGAGGTCAATGTTTCATCATGATTTCATACTTAAAAAACACTATAAAGGATTAAAGAAAAAAGTGTATTTAAATTATCCTTAGTTTCAACCACTAGACATTGCAAGACTATTACGCATACCGAAATAAGTCTCTTAGTCAACATGTAGGGGGAACAAGAGTTTGTTTTTGGAACAACTTTCCAATACCCCTAAGTCGAGGGCTGAGAAAAAGTGGATTCATCTTTAGAACCTCTTTTCCATTTCCATAAACAATGTTAATGTCCTATTTCACTTGTTGAGATATCATCGTTAGGGTTAATTACTACATCTAAGATATTATTCACTTTGGAGCTTGAAGATCCAATTTTTGTCCTTAAAAAGCACCTCAAAGGGTTAAGGGAGAAAGACACATTTAAATTGCCTCTGGTCTCGACCTTTAAATGATGTGAGACTATTGGACGTACTGGAACAAGCCCCTTAGTCGAGGTCTGTGGGGAATGAGAGTTTGTTTTTTGAACTACTTTTCCATTCTTCCTAGTCAAGGGTTAAGAGAAGGAGTGGTGGAGAACCATCTAAACTGCAGATAAGAATAAAGATGTCACAAAGCTACAATATTGTTCAAGAGCTTATAAGGAGTTTGATCCTAATTGAGCTTGTTTGGACCTCCAAACAAACTTTTAAGCCTAAGTTCAACTTTGAAGAAAATCACTTTAGAATATTTGGGGCATCAAGAATATAATATCTCTATCTATAAAATTTGTATAAATTAGTAAAAATTTTATTTTTGACCTTGTATTTTCGCCAAATAGAATAGGTTTTGGGCCTTGCATTTTGAGCCTAGTAGAATAGAATTTTAGGCTTTGGGCCTTGTATAACAACTACATAGGACACCCAGTTTTCAAGACTCGGAAAGAATCTAAGAAAGTACCAAAAAAAACTTATGTAGGTACCACATGTGAGGCAAGTAGGCGCCACATGGAAGCTTGCCTTCCAACTCTCTTTTGCCACTTGTCCTCCTTTTATTAGGGAGGAATTAATAGCTTGGACTGCAAGCTACCTTGGATGCATGATACTCTTTCAATGAAGATGATTCTTTCCACTCATGGTTTGTCACTTGTCAGGCTTTTATTCGAGAGTTTTTCAGAAACTCGCAAGACAAGTTAGGGTTAGTGATATTTTTTTCTATAAATATAAGAGTTATCTACATGTAAAAATAACTTTGATGAATATATTGAATTGTTATCTAAATATTTCCTGATAAGTTATGGGATTGATTGTCACAGGTTATCCTGATAAGATGGTATTTGGATTCTTATAACTCAACTCCATAAAAGTTCTCACAAAGAGAAAACTCCAATTTCTATCAAAATTCATCTATATCTCCCATTACACTTATAAGTACATCTTTTTATAGGATAAATTACATAAGGCCTCTAAATTCCATATTAATCTTCATTAAGTAACCTTTAATGATTACTAGTAATTATCTCATACTAATGTGGTCTTTAATTTCCACCAGATGCATCTATGAATGGTTCACCTTCTTCTAATAATTCTAAATTATATTGATCTATGAAGATTATATCATTTTTAGCATTTCTAAACTTGTTAACATTCTCTTTAGATGAGTCTTACATAAGACATTTTCCTAGAATTCTTCCTAAGTGTTGGCCTGAACTCACTTTAGGAAATTCAACTAGAGATCCATCTCAATTTCATTTCATCCTTATTGAATTCCAATACTTTCGCAACCATTGCATGCTCCATCCAATCATGGATTCATGTTCAAAAACTCGAAGAAAGAAGAACACATTAGCACAAACATATGATAAAATTTCTCCTATCAACAAAGGTTCATCTTTAGAATCTTTTCTCCATTTTGACATATAACATTAATATTACAATCTTTAATCCAACGAAATAATATAATTAGAGTAAAAGTATAAGATATTTTACTTTAGAATTCGAATTCCATCGTAATTTTATACTTAAAAAGTATTTTAAAAAATTAAAAGAGAAAAATATATTTAAATTACACTTAACCATGACTTTTTTTTCCATAGTATCAATATTTTATTTTCTCATATAATATCAATATTACGACCTCCAATCCTTTAAAACAACATCATTATAGTATCTAAATTATACTTCACTTCAAACTCTTAATCATAACGAGAATATTAAAGCTAAAAAGGCAAATATATATATATATATATATAATAAAATTAATTTTGTATAACATACATAATCTGGTGGGACAAAAGAATAAGCAGTGAACTCAAAAGTGTCACCAGTGAACCCTATCAAACTCACATGCCACCATGTGCCGGCTCTTCTTCTCGATCTATTTATTTAGTATCCCGGTTCTCTCAACTTTCTCCCCTATTACTCCTTTCCCTCTGTCGGTCACAATATTCTCCACTCCCTTTCCCTTTTACTGTCACTCCACACAAACCAATAACAATAACAATAATAACATTACATCACCTGGGGGCGTCACTTCCCTTCTTCTCATCCTCGCCCGGAGCACGTGCATGTCACGTGGCGCCGACTGACTCCCACTTTTGCTTTTGGTGCCCACCAGAGCCTCCTGCTTGATCCAATCCCACAAATGGACGCCACTGGTTCTCCGATTCGGTGGTGAAAAGTTGTTGCCAAAAATGCGGCGACGGGCCGCCGATTTTCGGCGCCCGGTTCGGCGGCGGTTCGCTTATTGGATCTGGTTGCTTCTCGGCGCCTTCTCTCTTGCCGGTCTTGTTTTGTTTTTCCTGCAACATCATCACCGCGAACATAGCGTACATCGCCCCTTTCTGGTAAAACGACGTCGCACCTTCCTCCCCCTGTTTTCAACGAATCAATCCATCTCAATAAATGGTTCTGTTTTTGTAATTTATCTTAGTGTTTTATTTGCATTAACATTAACAGTCGCCTGAAGATCTTAATTTTTTGTTTGAATATTTTTAGGCAATTGGCAATTGTCAATGTGCGTCATATTCGATCTCGAATCTCAAAGCTGTGCATTTTTTTTTTCTTTTTTTCACATGCACGGGTTTGATATCTGTTGAATTGAACGTGTCTACTATTTTTTCCATTGCTTTTGTTTGTATGTTAATAGTGGTTGTAGGCTTCCAGATTTTTCATATCTGTGGTGTTTGTTTCCGTTTAGGCGGGGAATGAGTTACTGCTTGGGGAATTGTTTTTATTTCTGATCTTCTGTATAGATGTATAAAATATAGTGAGCTTCCATAATTGAACTTTTAGGAGTCAAATTTGGTGGTTACTTTTAGATGTGATTCATATATGACAAATCACCTTTTTCTATTTGTTGTTCTGTTGAAGCTTAACCTGAGTGTAGATGGATCTTCCTGTGGTTTGTGGTGTTATTATATAGGCTATGATTGATAGTGAGGTAATAGTCTAGTAGTTGGAGTGGCGTTTAAGTTAACTCTTCTATAAGTAGTGCTATATAAGCTAAAGGAAGACTTGTTACTTGATTATTCCTCAATATGAATTATGATTTGGCTTATATTTTGGCATATTAAGTTACGATTTTCTAATTTTACATTATGGTCATAGCAATACTGTCCGTGGCTGGATGAGCTATTGTATTGGATTTCTGGAACCCTCTTAGACTCTTTCCCTATTGGAAAGGGAATCTGTTTTAATATTTATTTTTGGCCTTAAACGAAAAATGACTGAAGAACAGATATTGGAATACTCTAATAGAACTCATTTACTATTGGTAACTGTTTAGTGTATATGGACAAATGTCTAATGCACACATAAGATAACAAAATGACATCCAATGCATTCCTTTACATGAAATAATAGTTTATAGTGTCTTATGAATGCGCTTAAAGTGACCATTGAATCAAACATGCAGTTAGTGTTTACTCTCACACCATTCCATTGCAACTGTTCACTTGTGCACTGCCTCTTTTGGTGAAATTGTTATAACATTGCCAAATCCTTGTAGAAGCCAGTCATCATTTCTTGTGTCGCCAGTGATTGTGAATTTGTGATTAATTCCCATAGTCATCTAGCTATGTTGCACGAACAATTTCCCTTTGAACACTGAAGAAAACATCTGAAAATGTGCTTTCTGTGTGAAAGTTTCTTTATGATTATGGTGTTAATTAGACAAATAAATGGTATAAAAAAGAAAGCATTTTACTCTCTAGTTTTTTTTTTTGGATGATATTATAAACAGAATCAAGTTATTTGTGATGTGACGTGCAAAATGTTAAGTGTTGTGATTCTATAAGGAATCAAAACACTTAACATGGTACCTTGGTTGTGATTCTTCTTCTAATGTATGAGGAAAACAATCCAAATATCTGTTGATATGAATGACATGGGATACAGAAAACCTATCCATTTTGTACAGACCATTCACTGTGATGTAATTGTAAGTGTTAATGCTAGAACAATTTTACATCGTTGTGCAGCTACTTTTGTGCTCCATATGACTGAGGGGATGTTATGCTTTACGTGACATTACTATTTGTTGTCATAATTGTTTCCATCCCTCACCCCCTCTGAGTACTTACTGAGCAAGTTACTTACATGAATTGTAGGAGAGAAATGCTAAAGTAGAAAATTCTGCTAAGAGATTGAATTTTACTGAAGAAATTTTAAGTGTAACATCCTTCTCACGGCAACTATCAGAGCAAATGGTTCTGGCCAAGGCTTATGTGATTATTGCCAAAGAGCACAATAATCTTCACCTTGCCTGGGAGCTTAGCTCAAAAATTAGAAGTTGCCAGCTTTTGCTTTCAAAAGCTGCCATGACTGGGGAGCCTGTGACCATGGAGGAAGCTGAGCCAGTTATTAAAAGCCTGTCTTCTCTAATTTTCAAGGCACAGGATGTCCATTATGACATTGCAACCACTATAGTGACGATGAAATCATATATTCAAGCACTTGAGGAACGTGCAAATACGGCAACAATTCAAAGCACTGTGTTTGCTCAACTATCAGCTGAAGCACTACCCAAGAGTCTTCATTGCTTAAATTTGAAACTTACGGCTGATTGGCTAAAGATGACATCTCGGCAAAAATTCTCACATGAGAGTAGAATCTCTCCCCAGCTTACAGATAATAATTTATATCATTTCTGCATTTTTTCAGATAATGTAATGGCAACATCTGTAGTTGTTAACTCGACAGTCATCAATGCAGACCATCCAAAACACTTAGTCTTTCACATTGTAACTGATGGTATCATTTATGGAGCAATGAAAGCATGGTTCCTCAATAATGACTTAAAAGGGGCTACCGTAGAGGTGCAGAATATTGAGGAATTTCATTGGCTGAATGAATCTTATTCTCCAATTGTCAAACAGCTACACAGTCCAGAATACCGAGCCTTTTATTTTGGACCATGTCAAGGTGTAAATATTGAGCCAAAATTGCAGAACCCCAAGTTCTTGTCTTTGCTAAATCATCTTCGGTTTTACATCCCTGAGATTTATCCATTACTTGAGAAGATTGTTTTCCTTGATGATGATGTTGTTGTTCAGAAGGACCTAACCCCACTTTTCTCACTGGATTTGCATGGAAATGTGAATGGTGCCGTCGAAACTTGTCTAGAAGCATTTCATAGGTACTACAAGTATCTCAACTTCTCAAATTCGATTATAAGCTCGAAGTTTGATCCACAGTCATGTGGATGGGCATTTGGTCTGAATATTTTTGACCTGAGTGCATGGAGGAAAGCAAATGTGACCGCAAAGTATCATTATTGGCAAGAGCAAAATGCTGATGGGACACTCTGGAAGCTTGGTACACTTCCCCCTGCTCTTCTAAGCTTTTATGGTTTGACAGAACCAATTGACAGAAGATGGCATGTATTAGGATTGGGTTATGACCTAAATATCGACAGCCGCCTGATTGAAAGTGCAGCAGTTATTCACTTCAATGGGAACATGAAACCATGGCTGAAGTTAGCTATAGGCAGGTATAAGCCATTATGGCACAGGTACATAAATCAAAGTCACCCTCATCTACAAGATTGTGCCGCCGGTTAAAATGCACTACTTCTCAATTGCTTATGGATTATGCATTCTCAGATTTATTTTGATCTCTTGATCTGTGATTGCGTTGGCCGTTACTGTAGAGTCAGAAGTAGAAAGTTTTGACTTTGATAGGAATTTTGTTTTGTTTTCCATTTTTCCCTTTTATATTTCAATCAGTGTATTGAAATAGAAAATTATTACTTGATACACTAAAGTTTAAAGTGCGTTAGGTGAAGAGGTGGGAGAATTCATTTTTGGCCATTGGGCTATCTTTTCTCATTCTCATAGTTGTAGATTTATTTGTTCTTTAGTAACTATTTGTAATAATTATAAGCTCTTTCAAGTAGTCATGTAATGAATGAAAGCAACGTGTTACCCTTCAAGTTAATTCTTTTTATAAGTAAATGTTTATTTGTCAGCCATATTCTGTTTGGTGTGATTTTCCTTTAGGAACTTTGCATCATTTGAAAAGAAACTAAAAGGCGTATCCATTGTGCATGCGAGATATTGATTTGTAGCAACTAGAGGACCAAGAAAAGGAAAAAGGGAACAGCAACAATTGGCATCAATGGAGAAACAGCAACACAAATCATCATGAAGGAAAACCCAAGAGTGAAGGCTTTTACGGTGGAAAAAGGCTGATCATTGACCACTGATTTTAGGTGTGACAGGGTTTGCGTATTTGTTTCTTTATTTCTCTCATTCTTTCTTTCGCTCTCTCTTTCTTTTTCTATTTTTTTTTTCCTTCTTTTTCTTTCTTTCTCTCTCTCCCTTTTTTTTTCTCTCTCTCTCTTTCTTTCTCCCTTTCTTTCTTTTTTCTTTCTATCTATTGTGATAAGTAATAACTTTATTATCGCGATAAATTTATTTTATGGTGATATATTAATTTTATCTATTGTGATAAGTAATAACTTTATTATTGTGATAAATTTATTTTATCGTGATATATTAATTTTATCATGATAAATATCGTGATAACTTGATTTTATCGTTATATATTTATTTTATCATGATATATTTATTTTATCGTGATATATTTATTTTATCGTGATATTTTATTTTCTCGCGATATATTGATTTTATCACGATATTTTTATTTTATCGCGATGTTTTTATTTTTTCGCGATATATTCATCTTCTCGCACTATATTTATTTTCTCGCGCTATATTTATTTCATCGCGATATTTTCATTTTATTGCGATATTTTCATCTTATCACGGTATTTTCATTTTCTCGTGATATTTTCATTTTCTCGCGATATTTTCATTTTTTTCGTGATATATTCATTTTATTTGTGATATATTCATTTTATCGCGATAAATTCATTTTATCATGATATATTCATTTTATCGTGATAAATTCATTTTAGGATGATAAGTTCATTTTATCGTGATAATTTGATATTATTGCGATAAATTTATTTGATCGTGTTATAATATGATATATTCATTTTATCATTATAATTTGATTTTATCAGAATACCCTTAAACATTATAGGACAAATTCTTCCTACACCTCCATAATATTTCGAATTCCAAAAATACCCTTATTCTAATGAAAAAAGGGCATATATTTTCTCTCTATCTTTCTTTCTCTCTTTCTTTCTTTCTCTCTCTTCTTTTTTCTCTTTCTTTCTTTCTCTCTTTTCTACTCTCTCTTTTTTTCTTTCTCTCTCTCTTTTTTCCTCTCTCTTTTTTTATTCCTTAAATAACACTCTTTATTCTTTAATTCTTCAAATAACACTTTTTTTTATTTTTCTTTCATTTGTTTATATTAATTGTGTTATTTTTTTATTTATTTTATATTTTGTTTTTGTACAATTACTTCAATTGTTAATTTTTTTTAAGAGTTATTAAAAATTTTAATTATTAGTTGATTAAAATTAAATAAAAAATAATATAAAAATAATTGAGTAAACTTTCTTAAAAAAATTAATACAAAAGAGAATAAAATAAAATATTTTATAGATTTTTTTAACTAATTAATCATAATAGAAAAATAAATGATAAATTATTTTATTTCAAATTTTATAATAATTTAAATTTAGAATAATAAATTATATTGAAGACTATTGGCCTACTTACACTATGCCCAAATCAAAAACATCAAAAGTGAGACCTAAGTCAAGCCGTATAAGGACTGATATGGACATAAGGGAACAACAAGGTCAGTCCAAAAATGTTCACATTTTGTCATATGCCAGGACACAAAGAGAACATGTCTCAACATTATTATAAAATATAAAATAAGATAATTTATCATTTATTTTTCTATTATGATTAATTAGTTAAAAAATCTATAAAATATTTTATTTTATTCTCTTTGTATTAATATTTTTAAGAAAGTTTATTCAATTATTTTTATACTATTTTTTATTTAATTTTAATCAACTAATAATTAAAATTTTTAATAACTCTTAAAAGAAACTAACAATTGAAGTAAACGTAAAAATAAAATATAAAATAAATAAAAAATAATAATACAATTGATATAACAGTAAAAATAATAATTAAAAAACATATGTAAGAAAAATAAAAAAGAGTGATATTTGAAGAATTAAAGAATAAAGAATGTTATTTGAGGAATTAAAAAATAAAGAGTGTTATTAAAAAAAATAAAAAGTAGAAGAGTGCTATTAAGATACAAAAGTCCAAAACATGACCATTCATATATTTTTATTTAAAAATATAAACTTTATTATGTAGGTATATTCTTTTATGTCATTTTATATTTATTAACTAGTTTTATAAATAGTTCTAATATAATTAGTTTATCAATTTGAAACTTATAAACTAGCATTAAACTAATTTCGCCATACAAGTTTATGAATAATTTTTATTGAAAATGTTTAAATTTGGATAAATATTTTAATCATAAAATTTTCTAGAGATTAAATATTTCCTACGTTATTTTCTACCCTTAAATACTATAATAAATATAGCATTTAATACTATTGAATCTTCAAGTTTACTTTTAATATATTTCTGCAAAATAATAAATTATTTACACTAAATATAGCATTTTTATTTAACTTTAAATAGTGGCAAGTAAGGTGAAATATCAGTAAGCAATTGATGATATATTATAAAATTTTCATCTCATGTTGCAACAAAGTGGTTTTTGTTGCAATTTTTCCCACATGCATGTCATTTGTCTTGGTGATTGGTAATATGCAGAGTAGTACTCTTCAATGCACCAAATCGACAGAACTTCAACTTCTGATACAATGAATTGAGCACTGTCTGTCAACTGAGACTGGTAACCAGGAACATTGTGGTATTGATAGAAGGGTGTCGATATGTATATATTAAAGTACAATTATTTGATACTAAAATAATTTATTATTATAATATAATATTTGATTAAATAAAATAAGTGTCAAATGAGTATAATTTATGAACGTTCATGTTAAAGTAGGAGTAGAATTTTTCAAAATAAAATACTCTTCTTCTATTCCTTCCTTATAGTCAAAGTAAAAAAAAAAAAAAAAAAAAAAAAAACGGTTAGAATGCTTACAATTTAAAAAATACTAAAAACTCAAGAAATGATTTTAATAATAAAATGCCATAGATTTATTATAAACTAGTAGTAGTTTATTAACTCATTTTTTCAAATTAGTTTATGAACAACTTTTATTGAAAATGTTTAAATTTAGATAAATATTTTAATCATAAAACTTTTCTAGAGATTAAATATTTCGTACGCTATTTTCTACCCTTAAATACTATAATAAATATAGAATTTAATACTATTAAATGTTCTAGTTTATATTTAATATATTTCTCCAAAATAATAAATTATTTACACTAAATATAGCATTTTTATTTAACTTTAAATACGGACATGTAAGGTGAAATATCAATAAGCAATTGATAGCATATTATAACTTTTTAATAATATATTTTTGTTTAAAAATAAAAATTTTATTTATATAATAAAATTTACGTTGTTATATTTTTTTTATGTCATTTTATATTTATCAATTAAAATTAATTGATAAATATTATGTGCCAAGTTTACAAGTAAGGTATCCATATAGTAGATTTCATTTCACTTGTATGGGTATATGTTGAAAGTTAATTTCACTAATTTATCGTTGTCATTCTTGTTGAGTTGTGAATTGTGATAATGGTACTATGTACACAGAAGATGGAGTATCTCAAGAGCATTAGGTTTTAAGTGGAACTTGTTTTGTTAGAAATTGGGATAGCATTTGATTGCGTGCAAGATGTATTTTGAAGCACTATATATATATTGTATAGATGTTAGCATTAGACTTCTTTCTAATTTAATATTGATACCTCTTAATTGGAATATTTAAATTTATGAGTGTTATATATATCACTTCATTACATCTCTGTCAAGCTGGTGGCACTGGACAAAATTCACATTGGCTTTAGTGGAGTTTTGTGACTCTCAATGCAATAGTCTCTTAATGTGAGTCAAGTGTTCAAATCTTCCTTCTTTCCACATGTTTATGAGTTTTAACTATAGTTTTCTAATCCTTATGTCTATTAGTTTTAATTAATTGTGTGTTACCCTTTCCAACTCTTTAAACCCGTCAAACTCTAATAAACAAAGATGATAAACTATAGGCCAACTTAGTGTCAATCAAAGAAATAATTTTTTTTTTCTTATACTCATTGTTAGTTATTTCTTCTCTAGCTTAACTCGAGAAAAACTCTTACTATTAAATACATCTTGACTATAATCTTTTATGTTAAGAAACACTAAAATCACTAATATGCCTAAAAATCTATTAAAATAGTATAAACAAGTAGCAAACTTATTCGTTATTTAACTTTAACACTAGAGTGTCTAATAAACATATTCAATCCCTTTCAAATGTTTACAAAATGACATATCTAAGTAAGGGAAAAAAAGTTAAAACACATTTTGTAATGTTGTAGACCTTTGTGAGAAGAATTATATTGTTATGACTACAAAAAAGATTAATTACTTATAAGCAAGTTTATTTTCATCAAGCTATTTAAAATAACTTGTAAAATACCTAAATAAGTTTGTGTAACTGACAAAGAGTAGATTAGTTATTGAAGTGGCTTATTAAACATGTTAAGAGAAAATGCATATGAAATAATATAGTTTTCTAAGAAAACTCAGTTTAATATGTTGGTTTCGACCGGGATTATGGTATTGGATGGCACAAGGAACATGAAGATTTAAACATTGAACACGCCAACCAAAAAGCTAAATATGAAATGATAATTCACCAAACAAGAAAAACTATAACAATATCACGTTTACGTTCACTCCAACGCTTCAAACACCACGCTAACGTTTTCCCCAACTTAAAACACAAGAAAGAACTAAAATTGTATTTCATGTTCCATCATCAATGAGAGCAATATTTACTAAAAGGCATATAAAAGTTTGGTTGTAAAAACAGTTACGAATTCCAATTTATCTTAAGGCTATTGGGTTGTCTATTAATCTCTCTCCTAAAACTTTGAATATATTGAGATGTTTGGGTTAGCTTTTCAATAAATACTCTAAAAAAATGGAATAAGCACTTTTATAGATTAAAATTAGTTTATAAAAAAGTTAAAAATAAACGTTTTACGAAATTAATTACATGATAGAAGTTTTATAAATTAGGTTATGTAAACAATTTTAGTTTTATACAAAAAGAAAGTTAATTTCAATTTTTTCTCTAATTTTTATCTTTTAGAAATGTTTATGAAAAAAGTTCATTCAATGAGACTGAAAATTAAAGGATGTAATGATGAAATAATAAGTATATAATTTAAATATCAACTTAAAATACTAAAAAAAAGTTAAGTATTTGTGAAAAAACAAATTAATAGGCGTCAGTTTGTATAAAACATCCCTTTCTAAATTTAATATTATCTGAATGATTATAATATCAAATTTTAAATAAATTAAACATTTACAAGCATGTAACTTTATAGTCAATATGTATTTATATTATTAAAATTATATGATATATTAAATAAACTTGATACAGTATCAATTATCAAATAGTTTTAAAATTTGAAAACGTTTAAATAAAATCAATGGTATGAAGATGATTCAAAATCAAATTTTATAGACTAAAGAACATCATCTTTAATAATAAGCCAAAGTTCATTATAAGGGATCCCTTTAGCTCGAAATAGAAACTTTCTCCCTGTACCCACCCGTAATTGAGATATTCAGAGATATATCCATAACTAAAAATTATTGATAAAATATTTAACAATATCTAAATAACTCTATTAAGTAATTGACGTAAGCTAGTATGAGACGGAAATATATGCAATATTATTCAAGTATTTATACAACTAACTATATCTTTTAGTTACTAAGCTAAGTCTTTATTTTAGAGGTCTAAAAAATTATAAATACATAATAATGTTAATTGACTCAATTTTTCACTCAATACTATATATATATATATATGTATGTATGAGAATTTCAATAGCTTTTACAATTTTGAGTAAGAAAATCTTTCTTAGGTCGATCTTTTCTGGATCTTCATTCCATGTCTTAATCACGAAAGTTAAAGCTAAGATATCCTGAAGAATTTACTTTTTTTTTCATTTCAGAATAACAACACTCATTTTCTATAACAATCCTATCCTTCAGACAAACAAGGTTCTTTTTTCTATTAAGAACATATATCAATTTATCTATTTATTTTACTTTTTTTATTCAAAACTATTTAATAACAAGCAAAAAAGGATCTTGTCATACACAAAGTCTGTTATTGGGATAAATAAAAGTTCCCATATGTCATTTATGTAATTTTTTTAACATACCATTTGAAAAAAAAAAAATCTCAAAACCTAGATGTAAATGAAAGAAATTAAAAAAAATAAAAATCAATACACATAATAAAGCCATGTCTTTGTGGGGGGAGTGGTACACCGAAATGTATATCCTTTATTTTATCAGGTTCCTGCTCAATTTAAAGCGAAATCTATTATTTAAATAGCTTATTAATACAAGAAAAGACAATGCTTTCACATCTATTCTTTCTATTACGACCAAATGATAACTTATTTTTAATGATAAAATATTAAACTAATATAAATTAAATTATTAAGTAAAAATAAATAAAAAGAGTCACAATATCGTGGTATAAAAAATTGAGACGGTCAAAATACCCTCACTCTCAATGCACACATTGACATGATAATGCCTTCCAAAATAGCTTCTGTTTTCTAATTGTTGTCCCTTTCTCGTTACGAGTTTCCTACAAAAACAATATCTATATTTTCATTCGAAATTTACAAAGCCTAAGTCGGCGTAAGCCGGCTACGAGAAAAATACATAAACCAAATCTATAAACCCTCTCTTATAAGTACCATTTTGCCTCACCACATCTTAGTATCATAACTGAAGATAACCAAAAGAAAGGTGAAGATGTCAAGTTCTTGCAAAGGTAATATGCGCATACCTTTATGTGTGTCACTGTACAAATTAATATAACCATTAAGTATTTCAATGAGAAAAAAAATGGGATTATAAATAGTGTTTTTATATAATGTTGTGATGGGAAAATGGAATTGAATGTAGGTAAAAGCTCGTGGCCGGAATTGGTTGGCATCAATGGAGAAACAGCAACACAAATCATCATGAAGGAAAACCCAAGAGTGAATGCTTTTACGGTGGAAGAAGGCTCATCAGTGACCACTGATTTTAGGTGTGACAGGGTTCGCGTATTTGTTAACCAAAAGGACTCTGTTAGTCGTGTGCCCAAAATTGGTTAATTCAATCAGCACCCAACTTGTTTTTCTTTTCTATTTTAATCCTTGGTTGGGTTCTCAAAATGTGTTTCTAGAGGCCCTGTAATGTTATAGCTAATCAAAATAAAAGGATTAACAAGTAGCTCCATTTAGTGCCTGTGTGGTGTTAAGCATGTTGTTAACTTGTGTGTTCTTTGATTGGTAATGGTCGTTTACAATCATATAAGGCTTAATTCCTACCAAGCTATTTCCTGTCTTATTCTACTCCAAATTAAGAATTGTGATTTTGCAGATAACATTAATTAATAAAGATAAGTAGGTAAAGTTATAATCCAATTATAATATTTAAACTATTATATTATTAGGTAGAAAGAGTTCTATTTTTATTGTTAGTTATCATTTTTTATCTTATACTATTAATTCAATAATTAGTACTAGAATCAAAATTACGAGTTTGATTTCCAGCATAACAATTTCTGACAAAAGACAATTCTTAAGTATAATTAGCTAATTTTATAGCACCTTCATTTAACTTCTTTGAAAAACACATTAATAATAAAATATATCAATTAACACCTTTAAACATGAACTTCACTCATTTTTTATCATTCATATAACTCTTTACATAATTGAAGTTATTGCATTGCATTGCTAAGTTTTTCTCAATCCACTAACCATAAACTAATTCCACTTTGGTATCACGACTATCATTAGTTCGATGAGTTTTCATACATAAGAGATTGGACATAAGTTTTATATTATATAGATAGTCACCACAACATGTAAACTTGTAAGATGTGTAAGCACCACAACAACCCATCGGTTTGTTGAGAAAATCGAGGGAGAAACATCGAAGAGATTCAAACATCAATGAGACCTAAGCTAGACTTTCATAAGGAATTGACGCCACCTTCAATTTAAAACTTTAAGACTTTGGATTTGTGGATCTTCTTTCTTATATGGTGTTCATCTTTCGCATTTTTACACAATGTTTGACTTAGATTTACACTTGAATCTTTTCCTCAAGTGAAAGTCCCTTCCACATTGGTACATCCCCCTCGAGCGGAAGTCTTAATACGTGCACCTCACAAACAACCCTTACTTGTATCATCATTCACACACTCGGGACATGCTTGCCTGAAACTTCTGTCAGGAAGACTTTCGATACAGGATCAAACTGTACTCGTCCGAGCTAGTCACCACCACAAACCATCGACTCTGATATCACTTGCTGAGTAAATAGAAGGGGAAACACCAGGGAGATCTCAAACACAACGAGACATACAAAATGCAATGTGTTTCATCTGACAAACTATACAATATATGTGTTTCATCTGATAAGCAAAAGTCTTATGAAACGATATGCACGCACATAGTGTTTTAAGCTAATGTACCTAACAAAAATTTTATGAATTTATTCTATGTTGTAGAGAATGTTCTCATCTTCACATCTACCAAAAGAATCTCACAAAGTCCAAGTTAATGTCAAAGATAACTTGAAGGGCGCATTAAAGCTCTTTCACTCCGACACACGTTCTCACATGCCCTATGTCGACTCTAAAATAACTATATGCCCCGTACAACCCTACACTTTTATTCGGTTTGGTTGAAATCTCTAACCAAGGCCTAAACTGTATGCTTGTTATTAGGATGTTTCTTAAAGAAGAGATAAGCATTTAATGTTGTATGGTGTGTCTGTAATGTAGCATGGAGTGCATTTAATGCATCTCTAGGTTAATGTGTAAACATACCAAGTTGTGAAAATATAAATTTGAAATGAAGATTCTCAACAAGTAGAAAGGATTTGCAACAACTCTTTCATCAACTTTGTGTTTGAAGATGTCTTTTAAGTTGAAGAAAACAATAATAAGTGATCAAGAGCGCAAAAACACTATTAGTTTATTACTCAAAGCTCTTAGTGCCCAAATTTTCACAAGAACATTGTTCATGTTCAAATATCAAACTAGTAGAGTGGTCAAACCTTGTATTCATTGTAATATGTTACCTCTATATCTAGTTAGCAAAAACTTTGTAATCTTTTATATCACTCTCATCTTTTACCAAATTAGGAATAATTGTTTTTCAAACAATACTTGTGTTTAGCCAAGAGTGATTATGGTCCAAAAAATCTCTTAGTCAGAAGTGTTTACTTTTCAAAAAAATACTCAGTTTTTTTTTAACTAGAAGTGACTGTGTTTCAAAAATCTTTAGTGAGTTTGCTAAGAGTGGATGAGGTCCAAATAATACTTTGATTTTTAGTCAAGAATGGTTGTGCTTTAAACATTATTTATTTGTTTTAATTAAAAGTGGTTGTGTGTTTAAATAATATTTATGTTGTTTTTAGTTAAGAATAACTGAAATCCAAATAATACTTATATGTATCTTTGCATAAAACTGAATGTAATCTAGTATTTACAGAAGAACCAATATAAAAATAACTTAACTAAATTTCTCATTCCTTATCTTTTTTAGATTGCACATTATTAATCTTTAAGGAGAAGAGTCTTCCAAAAAAAATAGCTGTAGAAAAGAGTTTTTGATAATATATTTGTCAGACCTAAAAGTGTATCAAACAATATTCCTAATCTTTATCAGACAATATTCCTAATAAAACTAATTGACAATAAAACTAATTGACAGATCACTTGACAAGTATAAATTTCGTCTGCTAACATATATGCGACAAAAATTTGCAAAAATGTTTAAAAAATTTTAAAAATACAATTTCTATGTTTTAAAAGAATTATCCTTTAAAAAATTTAATCTTTTCATATTTTCTTAAATATTGCATTAAACATGAAGGTTGTGCATTAGAGTAAGATTAATCCTAACATAAAGGAATAATTATATTCTTGAACGAAAAGTAATTCTAAGGAGCAATATGACAAAAGTCGATTACAAAAATTATAGGTATCAATCCTTAGATAATATTGGAATTCTCTCATGAACAATTATAGGTATTATATGAAAATACCGGTTAACAAATAATGAAGGTAAAGATTACAAAAATTCGTACAAATGTAGGTTTTTTAAAAACTATAGAACTAACCAGCCATTCATTTTAAATTATACAATGTTTTCCTAATTTTTTTTCAATATAAAATTTACATTTAATTTTTATTTCAATTGCTAATTCTTTGCTCAATATACAAACAATTTGTAGAATAATTTGATAAGCAAATTAGTTTCAAATAATTTAGTCAAGTATGAAAGTTTGAATAATGTATATGCAATTATGTCACTTGGAATGTGACTTATCATGTTCTCTAAATTTTTCATTCAAAAATATCACATTAAAGTTAATAATTATATTGATGCAATAAATAAACTACACGTTAAGAAAAATATCAGCTCCTATTACTTAATACTTTCAATATTTCTTAAAAATCAATATTACTTTTAAGATTAGATTAAAAAAAAAAAAAAAACGTGCATTGCTTTGTTCCACCAACTAGTTTTAGTATATCAATCAATGTCTACATTATTGTATTCAATGCAATTTATTTTAACAGAGGTACATTCAACCTTTTTCCTAACAAACCAGACAATAAGAACAATTCAAAAGTAAAATTAGCTTAAAGCAAATAAAGGCACTTGCACCCTTAATTTAAAGTGCTTTGTAATCTTAATTCACTAAAATTTAAGAGTAAAACTTTGTAGAGGAAAAATTCATCGGAGCCTTTTTCCCCAACTTGCCTTCAGATTAGCCAAGCACATTTTTGAATTACTAGTTTCCCGCCTCCAGAATACCCTGAAAGGACAACTTTCCCCGATCATCAAGGTGGAAATTGGAATGCAATTATCCACTAAAGTCATAACATGAGTTTCAATCAAGTAACCTTTATGATCATGATGGCTGCATCCTTGTGCAAAACCTCGTTATATTCATGGCAAACAAAGCTCTACAATATGCAAAAAGCTTTAGGAAAACTAGATGCCAAATTAGGATGCAATTTAAATAGAAATATCAAACAACGGTCAAATAATTTTCTTCTGACCCAAAAATAACTAACAGGTGCGAATTGAAAAAGGATAGTGGAACTAATAATTGAAAAGTAAAATCGATCCAGACCTGAACACAATTAGGGCAACCCACTTCCGCTGAGCAGCGGCAACATGTGAGAAGCTCTAGAGCGGCTTCCAGGAATTTTGTAAAATAGGGTTGAACCTATAAAAAGTTCCAAAAGTATCATGAGGTGAAAGTCTGGTCATTGATTGGTACTTAGGAGAATTGTTAAACCAGAAACTAGTACGACAAATCTCTATTAGAACAGGATAATTTAACAACCAAAACCAGAACAGCATCAGTAATGTATCGATGAAAATATAATGCAAGCAAAATATCATCTAAATGGTTAGACTAGTCAAGTTATTCACCCGTACTGAAATTCCACATCCTCCGGGATGTTGATCATATATTAGAATTCTTTCGGGGTAAAATCGGCTATCATGAGGGTTTGGACACTCCGGAGCCAAGTCAGACAAGTTGCATGTGATATGTCTGCAAGCAAATGCATGGAATAATATTACACAAAAATTAATAGGAATTACACAAGATGAAAAGAGTAACAGTATCATGCAGTAGAAAGAGGAAAAGGTTCTAATGTCTTGATCTGCCAGACTAACATATTGTGCAGAAAAAGTAAACTCCGACGTCTCAATTAAGAGAAATTCATAGCCAGATTCCTTACTTCAGAAACACGCACAAACAAACTATTAGGCAGGGAAGTAATGAGAGGGGTTGGAATGTGTATTATAGGAAGAACTTTAAAAATAGAATGGGTTAGTCGTTACGTGGGGGTAAGACTTTTTGAGAAACTCTATACATATGCAGTAATTCCTCTGTTTCCTTGTGCGTGTGTTTTGGGTGATTATTGTGAATAATACAGAACGGGAATATTTTTACATCATCTCTGTCTTGTTTCGTCATCTCTTGAGAAGGCACGTAACACAAACTCAAAAAGAGGAAGCATCTCAATACAAATTGACAACCAATTGTATAATAATTCTCTTTTATGAGCAAACTCAACGGGCAATTAATTAGAGAGCAACAAACAACTTGCTAGGATGAAAAATGGCATTAAAATGATAAGAACTCCTATACCAACAATTTTATATATTTACATACAGACCTCAAAAGATTAGGAGCTTATGTTGAGAACTTTTACCAAAACTTCTATATCTGCTGAAATAATATTAGTAATAACAACAAAGAACATCTTTAGATTTGGTCAAATTACACCTGTCTTTATTTCTTTAAAAAATTACACTAACTTCGTATGTTTGTCAAACACCTTTTAGCATTGTCAATATGAAAATCCCCATTGTAGTTTTACATTCTGGTGAAAGATATAGGGAGATCACTGCAATTTATGAAAAAGTGATGAGCTGAGTGTAATTGAAGACAATAACCCAGGACTGTTAGTGCGACTGACTCTATCAATGATAATATTGTCAATGGTAATCTATGTAAATGGGTGAGAAGGAAAATGATAAAAATCTAAATGTAAGATATTTAAAGCAAAAACAAATAAAATAGAGCTCTCAGCATACGCAACCATATGCAACAAAGTTCATGACCAACGGTATACAGAACTTGGATGGACTTTTACATATCATGCTGATGCCAAAGCTTAAAAATTAACAGAAGAAACTTACAAAGGCACTACGTTTAAAATTGCATGTGAAGCAGCATGCAGACCTCCACGGAAATCATAATTTTGCTTGAGGACTGCTTCTTTTATTGGCAGTGGCACAGGAACCCAAACTGCCTGATGTCAAAACAAACACACATTCCACATGAGGATAACTAAAAGAAAGTCATTAAAGAAACTCCTAAAAGTGCTCAAATTACCTGTGACTCGTATGAGTAACGAGGAAGTGCGAGGTCAACAGTATCAAAGATTTGATTGCTTCCTCTCCAAATACGATAAAAACCAAACCAAGTAGTCGTTACTTTGCATACATCAGCCCGGGCATTTGATTTTGGAAACATGTTGGTTTCTACCTTGAGTGGATAAGCCTGCAAAACACATGAGCTTTGAAAGACCTAAATATCCCTATTCCTAATTTCTGAAATTTTGTAAACTTTATTATTCTATATGATTTATGCAGTACATTAAGCATGTAGATTTTTACTTTACTGACATTACATAGATCTAATTCTTACTTTATGCACTCAGGCTTGAGCAAGAAATTAAGAATAAATTATGGTTTTCTAAAGAATCAGTGAACGTGGTCTAGTAGCACAAGTCTTAAAGAACAAGAATTAATAATGTCCAAATATTAACAATAGTTATACACTATAAAACTCACAAGGATAATTCAAAGGATCTCGAGCAAGCAGGAGAATACATACAACATTACCCCCAATGACATGAATATCAGTGTAATCTCGAGTCTTTGTATAATACTTTAGATCAGCCTCTTTGCAGAAAGCAGTTTTATTAGATAAATCTAATTTTTCAACCAAATAGGTTTTCCCCTGGCACATATACACAGCACCTTCATATACCTGAATCAAGTTATATACACTTGATGAGACATGGATAAGAAAAAGAAGCCAAATTACCCTTTTCATCAAGGAAGTAGAAGTCAACCTGAAAGAATGCCTTGCTTTCCTCTATCTCCTCAAGGACTTCATTTTTTTTCTGATCTATGACACTGTATCTTACATTTTCTATTGCTCGGATATTGACTGTATGTGAGGGTAATTTCTGGAACATAGAAGGAACCACAAACCAACAAGAAAAAGTAGTAATCTTACAATCTACAAATATTTTATAGAGCTCAGAAATTAATAAATCAACTAGAACAGACAGACATGAAACCTAACTTTTTCAAAAAGTATATCACAAATACCTCAGGGCCAATGTAGTTCCATATTCTAGAAGAATCAGATGATAGAACAGAACTCAAGTATCCTCTAGCTTTTAGAGAAATTATAACACTCTCCAAGCAAGGGCCAAAATATTGTTCATCGTAGTTCACACTAAGAGGGTGTTCATGAGCAGCACAGACCACATGTTGCTCAAGAATCTGAACAAAGTTTGCCAAAATTAGCATAAGCCCTTCCATTTGTTCAAACTCAAAATAGTAAATAAATAAAATAAAATAAAAAGAATAGGGCAAAGTTAAGAACCTTCTTGTTTTGAGAATCAACATGACAACATTCAATTGGTCTTTCAAAAAGTTTATTGGGATGTCTCATGAAGTATTGATCAAGAGGCCCCCCAAATGCAACATAGACAGCAAGAGATGGTTTATCTCTCCTCCCACCTCTACCAGCTTGTTGCCACAAGCTAGAAGTATAATTGATTTATAGTACATAAATCCACACATAAAGCTATTAAAAATGTTTAATAAGTCATTGACGTTAAAACAACTGGGAAAATACCTTGCAATACTACCAGGAAATCCTAGATGCAGAGTGGCATCAATTTCTCCAACATCAATGCCCAACTCAAGAGCATTAGTTGCAGCAACACCACGTATTTTACCTCCAAAAAATGAACTCTCTATTTTTCTTCTTTCCTGTCAATGCGAAGCATCCAGTATTAAGTCTAGCAGAACCATATGATGTCAAAAATTATCAGCCCATTAATTAAGAAAAACAAAAGAGTCAGCCAACCAATAAATTGAAATTAGAAATGGTCCAAAAATGAATCAAATTTATGTGGATAGGTTCATTACTTTTCAACAAAACTTCATTAGTGCCACTTCTCTCTCTCTCTCTCTCTCTCTCTCTATACATACATACATATATATATATATATATATATATAGTTATGTATATGTATATATATTTATGTATGTATGTGTAAATAAATTGAACTAAGGATAAACATAGAATCTGATCAACAATACTAAGTTTAAAATTAAAAATATAAAACAAATGGTAACCAAGAAAGAAAGATACAATAATATGCTGATGGTGTTAAAGGGTATAAATCCTTTCAACAACAAGAACCAAGTCCAAATAGTCAGACTCACTTAGACTCATTAACTCAAGCCACAGGCTCTATCAAATAACCAAATTTTCAGTAACAGTTTCTAACTTTTGTTCCTCGTCTTTTATTTTCCAATATGTAAATTCCATCATTTTGATCTTTCACTAAATCTATGTTTTGATTTGATTTCAAACCAGAAAAAAAGGAGACCTCTGCGATGTAGCCACCACGATATGCACATATGGAATCCACCAGTCGCGGGGCTGTCTCTTGAAGAATCTCACGGCTGTCATTTACAGCAATTCAAATTGCATGAGCATCTGCCTTAAAACCCACTAAATAACCACTAACTTTAATTCGAAAACAGATACAAATAACAAAAACAGAATCTAGGAAAAGTAAATCATCAAATCACAATATTGATTATACTAAACTACACAAGTACATGAAATTGATTTGACATACGTGTAGGATAAAACAAGCTCACAAAGTTTCCGTGATTTACAAAATGCTATACAGCGAAGACCATGCTGAACCATTTCTGCAAAAAGACGTGAAACATCCACAATTGGGCTGCAAAAATCATTTAAGATACTTTAGAATACTGCAAATCCTAATATTTACACAAATCATAAAAATATTAAGTATTCAAGACTCTTCATTTTATGCAGCATGTTGTGTTGATTTGGTGGTATACATTATATCTAATATGAAGAAACTTGTAAATTATAGGGAACTCTAATTGTTTACTACTATATATCTGAATATGCTGCTTTGATAGATCTCAAACATGAAAATAAATAGTTAAATACATTATTCCTTTTTTATAATGTCTACTAATACATTAAACTTGTCCAGAGTATGGACAGGTGTCAGGTTCCTATAATTTGTTTCCCAACAGAAAGTTGTATCAGTTCTACATTTTATTAAATTGAGATTGAATTGAACTGTTGCTCTCTACTCGATGCCTAGCCTGTTAAGGAATAGGTTCATTGCATGGGCCTTCTGTATGGCTGCATGCCTTGGGTCTCTTGTATATACCTCTGTGTGTCTCTTATTCGGTGATGTAGAGAAATACAGATAACCCTGATTGAGTAATAATCACTTTATTTCTTTTCTTCTCTTCTCTTCTCTTCTCTTCTTCCTACCTTCTCTCTTATCATTACATGGTATCCAGATGGTAATCCCTTCTTGAAATCATGTCTACTTCCTCGTCCTCTCCTGCTGTCCATAATGAAAAGTTTTTTGGTCTTTCATCCTTTACTCCACATACTTTCACAACACCGATCAGCCTCAAACTGGACGACATTAATTTTATTCTCAGGCAGTAACAAGTTATTGCTACTGTTCATGGTTTAAATCTTTCACGGTTCTTGGATGATTCTTCCCCACCACCACAACGCCTTACTACCACTGATAAACTTTCTAACACTGTTACCGTTAGTTCTCTTTATATCAGTCACCATCAACAAGATCATCTTTTGTTGCATGGTTACTTGCGTCTATGACAACCCCGATTCTAATGAAGATGGTGGGACTTAACACGACTTCTTAGATTTGGAGCAAACTTAAAGTCTACTAAGCTACTCAATCAGGGCCCAATAAAGAAATTAAAACTGCGATTAAGAAATCCAAAGAAAGACATATCGATCACCACTTAACTTTATGATATCAAGAAGACCCAGTTATGTCTCGTGTCGATCCCTACACAGTTGAAGATATTGAAGCGCTTTACTAATAGATTAATATTCTGAATAATACTGTATTCATTGTGAAAGAAAATGGCTACAAAGCAAAACTAGAGCAAAAGCTCCTCAGAGAATTTCTTTCTCTGTCCTCAAACTATAATATCTTTTCGTGTCCCCCTCCACACTCTTTCTCTCCTCTAATACCTCCCCTCCCACTCTCCTGCCAGCTCACCTTTTCTAACTAACTCCTACTTTGTTGTCCACCTTTTCCTCTACGTGAGTATACTCTCCATATTTTGGGCCTTTGCTGCATTGGGCTTTCAATGGGCTCTGTTGTAGACAATCTATCAGGTATTGTCCTATGTGAAAGGAAGTAATTTCCTTTGTTAACAAATACTGTATTCTTTTGCTTTCTGCTGGGTAATAGGATCACCAACTGAAGTGTTAGCATGTTTCTGTTTTGGGATATTATTCTCTTTCTTCTTCTCTTATCAAGGCGTGTAACAAGTGTTGAGAAAGGAAATAAAGGGAAAAGTTGGAACTTTAGAGGTGTGCAGATAAGCTTTGGAAGCATATAAAGAAAAAAAATCAATCTCAGGTTAGACATAAAAGTTGGAGATCATACCCTATCACATAGTGACATAGTTTAAGTTTTTTATTTTACACGAACTGACTTGGAACAGAACGAAACCCCAGGAACCATGTATATGAAAAATATAGCAAGAGAAAGAGAGTATTCGAAAATATAGCAAGAGAAAATATAGGCACCACTTGAGTAAGTTCAGCCACTGAAAGTAATGGAACAAATGCATAATTTAAAAAAGAGTGGGATCAGAATTTAATCATCATTTAACAAATCTAACTCAGGCATGAGTTCGCACTAGTATGTAAATACATGGATTGGTTAATTCATGGTTACTTTGGACTCTGTTATGAACACCTTTACAGATATTCCAATTAATTTGGTCTAATAAACAAAAAATGAATGATGTTACTCTCAGTATGTGTTTTCTATCAGGTATAGACTTAAAGAAATTCCTTATTGTGTGATTTTATAGATGAGAATTCCTTGCTTTTTCTTAAAAGACAATTCCCAACACCAATTCTATGCATTTCAAGAAGTCAAAAAAGTAGAAGCAAAAAATATACAAAATTACGTTTAACATTCTAATACCTTTTGGAGAATCCTCTCTGTTTCTGGCAAGAGCGGCAGCTGGCTAACTGCTTTCAATCCAGCTTAGTCCGGGCATTTTTCTTAAACCTCCTGTCATTTTATCCCTCAACCTCTTAACATCATCCCACCTCCCATCACCCGCATATATATTAGAAAGCATAACCCTGTACACATTATCGGCAGGATTATTTGCAAATAGCTGCTGTGCTACAGTTTCTGCCAGCTCAGAATTTCCGCAAGAATTACAGCAAGATAATAAGGCTCCCAGGATGGCTTTGTCTACAGGTTCTGGTAAAGACCGGGTCAGATGGTAAGCCTCCTCTAACTCCCCAGAACTGCCAAGGAGCTTCACCATGTAAACATAGTGTTCAGCCCTAGCTCGGATGTTAAATTCCTCCTTCATTCTCCGGAAAATCTCCCGACCATCTTTGACAAGGCCAGCATGACAACAGGCAGATAGGAGAGAAGAGAATGTGGCTTCATCAGGTACCAATCCTTTCTCCAGCATCTTATCAAACATCTTAAAAGCCTCAGAAGCATATCCATGCAAGCCAAAACCCAAAATTACAGAATTATAAGAAACAATATTCCGCTCTGGCATTATCCTGAAAACACAAATTGCCAACTGCAAGCAACCACACTTTGAATACATATCTATTAGAGCAGAGGAGACCCTGACATCTAGTTCCAATCCATGCCGAAGAGCATAACCATGTACCTCGCACCCAAGTCCTACGTTTGCCGTATGAGCAATAGAAGCCAATACACTGGCAACCAAGACAGTATCTGGCTTCCTATCTTCCATGTTCAATTTCCTAAAAAGGTGCAGCACCTTCTCATACTCCCCAGCCTGAGAATACCCAACAATAAGAGCAGACCATGTGACCAAATCGGGATTCAAAATACTGCAAAAGACTCTATATGCAGAAGCCATGCACTTACATCTCGAGTACAAACTCACCAGCAAACTACCAACATGAGAATCAGAATCAAGCCCACTCTTCTGACTTAAACAATGTAATCCTTGGCCAATGCTCAGCACCCCAGAATCTGCAATACCCACAAGCAACCCAGCCAGGGTATATTCATCAGGCTTCTTCCCGACAAGTTTCATCGCACTAAACATCTGCATCCCCACATCCCACAGACCACAGCTCCCATAACCAGAAATCAACGAATTCCATAAAACTATATCCGGTTCAGTGATCCTATTGAACACTCTACGCGCTTCATGAACAAGACCAAGTTTTGAATAAGCAATCACAAGTGCACTGCAACAAACAGGGTCCAGTCCTAATCCTGCAGCCACAGCACCTCCATGAACACGCCTTAGCACACCGAAATCAAAGTTGTCAGCACACGCACGTATAACACAAGCATAAGTGTGACCATCAGGACTTATGTCAGCCCCAAGCATGGTTCTAAACAGAGAGATTGCATTGACAAATCTTTGGGACTGCGCGAAAGCTCGAATCATGGAATTCCAAAGATAGACACTTCGGTTGGAAGTTTTGTCGAACACATGACGGGCCGAGTTGATGTCGCTGTTGACTGCATAAAGCCTGACAATTTTTGTTGCGTAAAAAGGGTCTTCTGAGAGATGGGTCTTCAAAAGAAATGCGTGTAACTGCTTCACCCTCAAGAGGGACCTACAAATGTTGAGTTCGGAAAGAAGCCATTCAAACGGAATGAACATTAAGATAAAAAGGTTAACTTGTTACGAGGTTTATGTGTTGCTGACAGAAAAGAAGAAGAAGTTGTGATGGTTGGACTGTTCCGAGTTATGTGGTGGGCAGTTCGTGGTGGTGCGGTGCCGAGTTCTCCGGCGGCGAGTGGTATTCTTTCATGCAGAATTGTTTCTCCAATTTGCCATCGCCTCTCTCTCTTCAAGAGAACTTTTCCGGCGAGGTGAACGTTGAATCGGGCGAGATGTTTTGTCAGTTTTTCTTTTGCACACTTTCTGCAATTGGGTATCTTCGCGTGGAAGAGGAGGTTGGGGGAAAGATGAAATGGAGAAAGTTTTGAAAAAAAAAAAAATTATTTACTTTTTTTTTTTATGTAAATACTAAAATTGGTTCATCCTTGCATAGACTAAATAGAATTCGCTAATTAAAATTTTTACTGCAATAAATATTTAAAAAATTCATAATATAAGTAATTTACATTTGATATTTGACATTTCATATGTAAATATATATATATATATATATATATATATATATATATATATATATAATATATATATATATATATTTATTTATATGAAAATTATAATGAGGACCTCTTAGTAAGAGTACTTATCTTTCATGAATCAATTTTAGTATCTATTATCATAACATGTTAGAAAAAAATTAAGAGAGAATCATAATTTTTTTCTTCTCGTTAAATAAATAAGGAAAAAATATTTTAATTATACTTAAAAGTTAAAACTATTATTTATTTCATACTTAAATATGTTTTTACGGATTAAAATGTGCTTTTACTTTTAAATATTTTTTTATGTGACTATATTTATTTTTTGTTTTAATTACCTTGCGTTAAATAGGATATGTTAATTTATGATATGATTATGAGTCACTATATCAATATGTCATTAGTTTCTCATATCATTAAAATGTATTATTTTTTAACTGAAATTAAAAATATTGAATTTTAGATGTCTAAAGATTACATTTAATAAATTTAAAATATTTGCTTAAAACTTGTGTAAGGATATGTAAGTAGGTAACAACCTATAATAGAAGTAATAATGAAGATTGTCATTTTATATAAATTTATTTGAAATGAGACATTCAAATTTTTTTTAATCTTAGAAGGATATATATAATCAATCAAGGTATATAAATATTTTCACTTTCATTTATTTTTTACTAAACTATATAATAAAGTATATAAAGTTCTCCCTTTCTAATTATTTCATTTGTCATAATGAACAAAGTACATTTTATCACTAACTTATTTTTGTTTTTCATATATTCCCAAACTGTAACTTATGGTCATAACAAAAACAATAAATATGTTTGATTACAAGGAAAGCTTGATACAATAGGATAGAGATTCAAAGCACTTCTTATGTGAGATAACTTCATAAAAGGATTTGCAAATGAAGTTCACCCTTAGTTTTTCATCTATCAAATAATCTAATGTCTTTATAACACTTTAAAATGGAAACAAATGCAAGAGTTACAATGTGAGTATTTACATAATATCATTAGTTGTTTTACATTATAAGTGCTTCTATTTATAGCTTTTAAAAAACAATTGTATTAGTTTCATTTTGTTCTTTTGCTTTGATGTTAAAGCTTGATTAAGAGTTGGTATTCTTTTAGTTTATATCTTTCTTGTGACACTCAATTTGTTGTGAATAAAGCAATTTTTTATTATAATTATCTTTTTTCTTATACTAACAACATTATATCTCACATACATTCTCATAAAAGTTTGGTTCATTGTGTCATAATCTTCCCTTGAAGAGTAGACGATTAAAGAATTTAAATAATTTTATATCTTAACAATTATAGTGTGCCTTATGTGTAGTAGTATGTCTTGGTCAATTCTTCTCAAGTAGTATATGTTATAACACATAATCAAAAAGAGTAAACATTTTTATGCTTAATAGACTTATGACTATTAGATTATCTTGGTTGTCATTTAAGACACATAGATGAAATTATCAGTTCATCAAAATTTAATATTATTTGTTATGATCAAAACATATAAGTAATTCCATTAAATTATTGTAGACGAGTAAAATTAGGTTGTCAATAGTAAATTCTTTAGTTCTGTTAGATATTTAGGTCTAACATCATGTGTTGAAAGATTTCAACAATCTATTGGTGTGTTTCACTTTCTTTCTTTTTTTTTTTTTTTTTTTTTTTTTTTTTTTTGTTAAGTAGTTAAGATTTACGAGTTAGTTATTTTTGTAAGCTATCTCTTTTAAATCTTTTATATATAAGTGTATGTCTAAACATATATAAAATTGAATATTTGTAATGCTTATAGTGTTGATTGTATTATTTTGCATTTATAATTTATTAATCACAACTTCTATAATTGTCCAGTTGAACTCATCTATTTATAGACAAACTTTTTTTCTTCTTATGTTTTAGTGTTTTTTCTTTCTTTTATATTTTATTTTTTTCTTGGTCTTACTATTCAAATCTTCTTTATTTCACAACACAAAGTCCACATTTTGGTCTCCTCATTTTGAGCATTTGCTCATCTTTCCATAGTACGCTTCTAGATGAATTTTGCAAACTTTAAGTGGACTCCTCCAAATATTTGTAGTAGGTTTAACTTTCATGGAGGCTATGAAATCAAACATTTTATTCAAAATTACATCACACCCTAACCTGTACATCACATTTATAATGTCTAACATTTGGCTCAAGTTTTTCCTTTGTTCTTATAATATTAAAATAATGATTACCCTTGTCAATATTACTAACATCACTAATCTTATTTGGACAAACATTGGTCCTCTGTATTTTTCTAAATAAATAAAGTGATTCACCGACATGGCTATGAAAGTCATTCCACCAATGGTCATGTTCCATATAAAATCACATTTTTATCTTTATATCCTTACTTTGTGTATATTGTGATAATCACATTTGGCTCAAGTTTTTCCTTTCTTCTTATAATATTAAAATAATGATTACCCTTCGTCAATATTACTAACATGACTAACCTTATTTGGACAAACATTGGTCTTCTGTATTTTCCTAAACAAATAAAGTGATTCACCAACATGGCTATGAAAGGCCAATCCACCAATGGTCATGTTCCATATAAAATCACATTTTTATCTTTATATCCTTACTTTGTGTATATTGTGATAATCACATTTCATGACATCAAATTTCTATTTAGCATATTGTACTACTCGGTCAGGAGCGACTACTAATTGTCCATGATCAATGCTTCCTATACTACTCGGACAACGGCGGTTACTAATCGCCCATAATCAAATATCTCCTATCAGCTAATTAAGGCGTACACGCAACCATTGCCAACTCAGCCTGCAAAAGCTGACATAACGTGTAAGTAAAGGTAAGATCAAACCCTATAAATAAGTGAATGGCGAAGGTCAAAGGTATGTAAGCTAATAGCAAAAATATTACTTAACTCCGATAACTGGGTACTGACTTGAGCGTCAGAGTGCAATCGCAGGTACCCTCCCCTTCGGAGTTTAGCCAAACAGTTGTCGGATTCAATTGCGGACCAGACTAAAAGAGTGAAGATTCAAAGTACAAGTATAAAGGAATTGCCGAGAACACCATTATAAACTTAAACACTATCATTAGAGTCGTGCCAAACTCAGCTGATATTTAAGCACCGAAAATCAAGCAACCACATCTCTTTTATCTAAAATATAATCCCTTCTCTAATCATATTTAAGGACCGAAAATCAAGCAATCACGTCTCTTTTATCTAAATTATAAAAATTAGCAATGGTATCTGCAATTGTTAAGCATGTCTAAACTTATGTATAGGAAGAGGTGGTGAAGAAAGAATGGTTCCAGGTGATGAAACTTAATTTAGTATTGAGTACTGAAAACAAAGCAACCAATAAGGGAGACAAGAAAAGTTGAAAAACACTTTTTTTTTTAAATAGTGTGAATCATTGTTGAAAGAATATTAATCAACACATATTTTCTCTAAACATTTATTTGTGTCATATTTTAATTGAATAAACAACATTCAACTTCTTGTATTTTTTAATTAAATAATATTAAATTTTTTATCTTATTTATGAAAATAATTTTTATAAAATATTTAATTATTAATTTTTATAACTTTTTACTTAAATTTTAATTAATATAATATTTCTAGAAAAAATAAGAAAAATAACATTTCTTTATTCTTAATATAAAAGAAACAAATATTATTTATTAAAAATATAAAAAAAATGTATATATTTTAAAAACTAAATATAGTTTAATTATATTTTATAAAAAGAACATGAAATATATATTAATATTGTAAAATCTATTATAAGAATTCAATAACCCCAACCGATTATTAGTCTAAAATATTCTTAAATTGATATTAGAATTGAACAAGTTTGGCAAATTTTAGCTTTGTTAATCACAGCCTGTCAGAGATTAGATAATTAAAAAATTACTAAAAATACGTTTTTGATAATGATTGACTTTTAGGATATAGAAGTAAAAACCTAATAGAATAAATATTAAGACTAGAAATTAAGTTATAAAAATAGACATAAGCTATAAAGATAAACAGGGAATTCTGTATATATACTTTTTTTTTAAAAAAAAATTTAAAGTTATTTTTGGGGGTGAATGTTGTAGAAAATGAAAACCTGGCCTTACAAACAGGGCCACCACCCCACACAGACCATCATTTGGCAACACTGATTCCTACTCTGTATATAAACTATTTTCATCTACTAAGTGGAGACAATATATGTATTATGATATGGTTCGAACACCAATCAGCTTCCCACTAATTTAACACTTCCTCTCTTCTATCAGCATCAAGATCAATGTCCTTCTGCTTTAATCTTCGTCCATCGCATCTGCACCACACCTGCTGCTGCATACAGTACATAATTCTTAATTTTCAACAAAGGAAAACAAACGTAATCACACTCATTTGTTATGCCCAATTCAACAATATATTCTCTTAATTAACATATGATTTATGTAATTAAACATAAGTATGTTGATACAGTGGCCAGGCAATTAAACATGAACTAATGGTAGTTTTGGTTTTCAGTATCTAAATTAATCCCAATCTATTCTTAATCTCCCAATGACATTGACTTCAAGAATATGAGCACTTTCTGTTTAAGAAATGGAAGGAGTCTCCGTGACTTGTATCCAAGCAATATGATGAGAAAAACTAGAGACAACACTAAAGACCTTCCTATAAGGATAAGTTTACATCAAGATTCAACCTTAAATCCTTGTTTTATCTAGCCTTTGTGTGTTTACCTGTATTAAAGTAGTAAGATATCTTATGATGAAATAGCTTCTAATGTTAGATCTCCTAGAGGCAAGACTAAGGACATCCTTAAAAGGATAAGTGTACTCAACCTCGAATCCTTGTTTTATCTAGTTTGGTTGTGCTTACCAAGGACATTTGAAAAAAAATATCCTCAAAAGCATTCTTTTCTCCGGATGACATAGCTTGGTTGTACTTTTAGGTTCAAGTATCAGGTATCATTAAGTTCGAAATGATGGAAAATAAAGATGTCACTTAAGATTTTTAATACATAGAAAGACGTCAAAGATTATTTATAACCGCAGAGTGCCCATGAAGATCAATAGAAGTTTTTTCATGTTGCTATATGACTAAAGTAAGTTGTCACAGTGAGACTGAAGCCTAAAGAGCACTGCACTATCTAGCAAAAACTTCAATCAAAAGTGAGGCCAGGGCTTTCAGGCTACATAGAAGGTTACAGTCTCACAAACCCATAACATACCTACCCTCGTATTATAAAAGTGATAAACCAAATGGATTTATTTACTATTTGCTTTAAAACAATATTCAACCCTAACCTCGTTTGGGCAGTTAAAACAGAGTTCTTTGAACTAGCCATGTCATCATCGTTATCAGAATCAAAATCTTCACCACTCCATATGCGACGTTTTGGTCTGATATCCATGTGTTCCTCTTCCTGAAACCATTTACTAATTAAAATCAAACAAGAAAGAAAAAGGAAGAGTAACATTATGGACAACTAATTAGAATAACAACCTCTTCAGGAACTTGTATGATTGATGGTGTTGTTTGAAAAGGTGCACTCGGTGCATGGGGAAGCCTGGAAAGTTGTTCCAGTAATGCAGTCCTGAAAAATCAATTAAAACAATACCTTAATCAATTTTAGCTCCAAGTTAGATGCTGAAGCACTACAAGGCTAGATTACCAAGAACAGGAAATCTCCCATAAACATTTAATTTAACTATTACTGTGCATATACCTAGCTAAAACTTAAACATTGATAAAATAGAATTCTTTTTTTTTAATCCCTAGGGTGATAGCATCTACTACTAGGGAGGGGGGATTCGAAGCAGGCTCCCCAACCATTGATGGGAAGCAGCTTTTGACCTTGGTTATTGCTCAATTGGCTTTGAGCTACTTTCACAACAAACTCAGTATATATTGCAATCTAAAGGTGGAAAGCTCCATGACAGGTCTGCTGGTTGACAAGAAAAGGCATTTGGGCATAGATGATAATCTAAAATTGTAACTTATAACCACTTCCCAATGTTAACCAACCTCCCAAAACAAAAATAGGACAGACTTGTATAGCCACTATATGCATGAGAAAATGGATGCTATAATCCTGCTCAAGTTCAGCACTAGCCTCCCTGGCCAAGGCACAAAGGAGAGGCAACTTGCTAAGTGGCTTTAGATATTTGACTTCTAGAACAACAATCCAACAACCGAAAGGGCCATATTCCAGGTCTAAACTAAAACTTGTTCAGGCGTATGCAATTATTTATAAGATTATGGAAAGTTGAAGCATTGTATTTGCAGAAAAGATGTGACTTAGCTACTGAAAAATATAGTGCATCTGACAAATTAGATTCACAAGTATTAACTAATATTCATTCATGGCCAGATTTTTTCCTAAACCAGAATTGAAATCAGAATCATGAATAGTGATGCAAGAGAAAAAGCAATTAATGTAAACTCACCGAATTTTTTCCAGATCCCTGGTTGTGTTTAGGTTTTCCATGTTGGATGGCTCGAGATGAAGAGTATAGTCGGGACCAAAATATTCATAATATTCATTGTAAGGCAACTTCGGATTAGGCTCCACTCCTACTGCCACCGCAGTCTACAACAAAGAAAGTGCAAAATGGTAATAAATAAGTATCATTATTAGGCCATAACAAAAACCATTCACAATTCCAACCAAGTAGGTACAGAAAGGGACCTCATAACACCAGCAACGAGCAACATTCCGAACTGTATATCCTCCCCCACCCAATACCATTAGAGGAACATTGAATGATCTAAGGAAACGAAGGCAATCTGCATGACCCTTAACAGTCAAATTGAAGCATCCCAACCGGTCACCAGACAAGGAGTCAGCACCACACTGAAGAACAACTGCATCCGGTTGATAAACATCCATGACTTTTTGAATGATGGGGCGAAACAGAGCCCGGAAAGTCTCATCATCCAATCCATCATTGAGTGGGACATTTAGAGAATAATTCTTTCCAGCACCCACTCCAATGTCTTTAATGTGCCCAGTTCCTGGGAAAAAATCCCCAAACTTGTGAAATGACACTGTCATGACCCTATCAGTAGTGTAAAATGCCTCCTCGACCCCATCTCCATGGTGAACATCAATATCAATATACAGCACACGCTGACCATCACCAAACAACACATAGCATGAAAAATATAGTCAGAAAAGGAACAAAGGAAAATTAACTCTAATACAGTTAACAAAACAAACACTAACAAGTAACTGAGAAGCAGTTTTTGTAAAAGTAAAATCACCATTTTGATTTTCACATAGAGAAAAACTTCAGAAAATTTAAAGGATAAAATATGTTTATAGTTCCACAAAATATCTGAAAATTCAGCTTTGAGTCCCCACATTCACTAAAATTGATATGATTTTAGGGCAAAATTGATTTTGAATGAAGTTGAATTTGGTTAAAATTGAAGCCATGTGATTTATGTCTAGATGTTTTTATCAAAAAAACAAATTGGTAGTGAAACTTGGTACGAAAAATTTCTCTCCAACCCAACAGCTACCTACAGTTGCAACATCTCATAATCAACCCTAGACCCAGAATCAATTTCTCAACAAGGAGCCAAACACGCAAAAATTTACCTGATCTCAATAACTTAACGTTTCAATGTGATTCTAGACAATCTAACCCGAAACCAAACACGCACCTAGACTCTCTTCATGTATGTACTAAAAAGGTGTTTAATTTGAAAATATAAGGGTTGGATTGGTTGAGGTTCAGAGTAAAATTAAGTCCAAATCGATCCTACTTAATTGCGTTGATAAAACAGATAATAAAAATACCCTATGAACTTTGAGAAGTTCAAGAATGCCGAGAACAATGTCGTTGACGTAGCAGAAGCCGGACGCCTCGGCCTTCTTGGCGTGGTGCAGGCCGCCGGCCCAGTTGATGGCGATGTCAGCGTCGGCGCGGTTGAGGCGGACGGCGGCGCCGATGGAGCCGCCAGCGGAGGCGCGACAGAAGTCGAAGAGACCGTCGAAGACCGGGCAATCCTCCCCCACGTTGAAGCGCTTGAGCTGGCGGTAGTGGGAGTGGGAGTTCTCGGACAGGATTTGCGGCGAAACGGAGGACAGGAACTCGACATAGTCATCGGAATGGAAGCGGCCGATGTCCTCCTCCGCCGCGGGAAAGGGGCGGTTGACCTGCATTCGGCGGTGGAGACCGTAGTGTACGATGAGGTTGTGGGCCATGCGAATGCGGTGCGGCTTCATTGGGTGTCCTTGGCCGTAGTAGTAGTCGCCGATGCAGGGTTCGTAGAAATACGTCACTCTCCGCTTCTTGGCGTCGGTACCCACCGACGGCAACGACGCGCCACTCTCCGTCTCTTCTCTCTCTCCTCTCGCCATCTCTCTCTCTCTGCTTCAATCAACAAAACCCTTCCTTTGTTTTCTCTCTCCTACTACAACGTGCTCACTCAAATTTATAGGCTACGCACCATTTCATCATTCTATCTTTCCAAATCCAAATCTAAGATTCTCTCCTTGATTTTATGTTTCTATAAATCTACATCATTATCTTCCCGTTTTACACCTTTTGATTCTTCTTATTATATAGCCTTAGAGACCAAGATATTTTACATTTCATGCTATTGTCAAAACTAAATTAGTATTATCCTAGTTTTACGTTATTCGAATCTAAGGTAAATACTTTCTTATGGCTTTTAAAATAATTAATACTTGATTTTAAATAATGTATTCATATTCTGGATAGTATTTGAAATATAATTTGAATGTCTTCTAAATAAATTTTAATAAAAAAATTTATGCATTTAATTATTAAATGTATCAAGATTAAAAAGTTATTTCTATAGATTAAATTTGTTATTTGTATTAATCTTTTGACTGGGTCAAAACTCAATTATCATCTTAATTTTGGGTGGCTTAAAATATGCTTGTTAAATATTCGATGATCATTTATTCTTTTATTAAAAAAAATTGTAATAATTATTTTTTTTAGAATAAATATAATCACATCCTAATGTTGTTAGTGACCTTGAATAGATTATAGTTAAAATAAGTTATTGATAAAGTTATCAAAAGATAAAATTTTATATTTATTAAGCCGCATTTTCTGAGGGTTGCGAAATTGTCTATAATAGTTATTTATCATCAGATTTTTTTACAATTATTTTTAGTAAAATGAGTTTTCTTATAACAATATCATTCATTTAGTTTAGATTTAATTAGTTAAATTTATCCATTAAGTTAAATTTGAGTTGGATTAAGAAATAATAATTTTTATTACCAACTTTTTTTTCCTCAATTCATCTTCCTTGTATTTTTACTCCTACTTTTTTCTTTTATAAAACAGTTAAGTAAGAATTGTTTTTAAGGACACCAAACCATACTAGTTCAGCAATGTTATTGGCCAAAGAGTTAGGGGTTTAAAATCTCTAAGTTAAAAGTGACTCACAGAGCTAATAATAATAGGACATATTTCTGACAAATTGCAGGCCAAATATTCTCATATTGTGAAATATTTCAGGTATGATCAGTTTCTTGCCAAATTTCCTTCATTGATGTAATTTTTGTCCATAATTTCTAAAATAGAAAAAAAAATAGCAAATGGTGTCTCTTGGATACGATATCTCAAAGTAAGGAAATTAATTAAAATCTTAGCTTACAAATACTATTTCAATTAAGTCATAATTATTAATTAAAATCTTATCTCAAAAATAGGATTTCAATTAAATAATAATTAAAATATCATCCAGCTTTCACGATATTTATTCATGCGTGTATTAAAAAAAAACTGTTTACGATGAAAATTAAATAATACACGTTTTAATTTAAATATTTAAATATTAGAAAATAAAAAATTAAATATTACAAATAAAAAGTTCAAAAATTGAAAAAATTAAATATTAAAAATATTTTTAAAATTCTTTTTATATTATAATATAAGTATCTTTATAGTAGTTTTACAAAATTGAAAATAATATTTTTATAATATTAAAAATTAGAAAAATTATTTATAATATTAATATTACTTTTATTATAAGATGTGTAATTTTATAATATTAATTATTTTTAATTATGATAAACAAATTAATAATTTGACATGAAAGAAAAATAATGACTAAGTAATTAAATATTTGACGTAGAGGTAACCAAACTGACAAAATAAAAATAATAGATTAAATCAAATAATTACGGTCTATAGGGACAATTTCTCCTATTGTGGCCCTCATTACGACAATAACTACATTTTTTTGGTCTATTTGGAACTGGTTCATCCATTTCGTTATGTATTCGAGTAGTAACTGGTCTTCCAGATTCGATTCATCTCAAGTCGGGGTTGGGTATAAAATTTGGGTCCGTGTAAGGAGACCAATAATCTTGATTTTGAACTAGATGGAATTGTATCTCATAGGCCTTGAAAATGTTATAGAGGGTGTAGACAGGGCAAAAAACATTGTGAAATCTAAATGGCTATATGAACAAACTACCATCACATGTGCACAAGGTAGTCTTAGAGCTTGAAATTCTCCACAATCACACCACCATTCATTTAATTTGACTATGAAAGACATAGGTCGGTGTCGTTGAGGAGTGGCCATCTCCTTAACATCAAACTCGGAGTTTTGGCGGTCATATCTTTGAACATGGTACATAACAGATTGTTGTTCATTTTTTCATAGGATGGAAGTAATATCTTCAGGATATATGTGACTTACTCGTATCATGCAATCAGCCTTTGTGGCTCTTTGAACAAACTAATCTTTTATTGTTTCAAATGTTGTCTTCACAATAGCAGATATCGGAAGTGATCAGGCACCCTCAAAATGGAGTTTATGCATTCTGCCAGGTTTGTTGTCATAAGGCCAAACCTCTTGCCCCTATCAAATGCTTGTGTCTATTTTTCCAACGGTATTTTATCGATCCAAGACACTGCTTGCTGGTATTCTGATCGCATTGCAGATAATTTGGCCATGACAGTTGGTTGTTTCATTTCATACGTTGTGACAATGTGAAAAAATAAATAAGGTCAAGGATTGAATAGTGTATTTAAAAGTAAAGAAAGGAAACGTACCGATATTGATTAATTGTCGCTTCAACTCAGCATTTTTGAACTTCTTGTTGAAGTTGGAAGCAAAGTGTCTTATGCAAAAGACTAAGGAAAGGCCGTCTTCTTCCTAGGGAACATTTGGAGATTGCAATGCTGACAAAATGGTTGTCCCTCTATCAGTGATTAGGCAAATAATTGGTTGAGGAGTGACATATTCACGCAATAACTTGAAGAACCATATCATTGCTTCTTTTGTTTCTCCTTCAACTATGGCAAAGGCAAGTGGAAATATGTGTAGGTTTCCATCTTGAGTTATTGTTGTCAACAAAGTGTCGTGATATTTTCCAGTCAGGAATGTGCCATCTACTTGGACTATAGGTTTACAATAGTTGAAGTCGTCAATACAAGGCTTGAACGCCCAAAATACCCGATCTAGGATGCAAGTGGAGTCATCCTTGACACCATCAACTACAGTCGGATGACCGGTGTATTGGACAATAGTCCCCGAAAGTGATTCCTGAAGAGCTTGCAACCATCTCGGAAGATGGTTATACGATTCCTTCCAGTCTCCGAATTGCATTGCAAGAGCCTTTTGTTTTGCCTTCCAAGCTTTCTTGTATGACACCGAGTAGCCGTGGTGATTTTGGATTTCAGCAATCAAACTTTTAACAGGAATTGATGGATTTGTCTTCACTAAATTAGCCACAATAGAAGCAATTTGTGTTGAGTCCAAATTGATGTGGTCCTGAGATAGAACCATAGTTAAGCACGTATGAGAGGCTTCAATTTTTTTTATTCCCCACTATTGACAAATTTTGCTGAAAGAAGCCCGTAGTCGCCATTAACATTCGTTTTCATAATGTATGCATCTTGCGACATACCTATCTGACTTGGACTTGACGACCACAAATTTGTAACCTTGGTCAATGTGATATTCTTTTATAGCTGATAGAGTTGTCTCTTTTGTGTGAAAACACATGCATTCACATAACTCAAACTGAATACTTTGAGCAGCTCTAGTGAATGATTGATTAGGATGTGTCGATGATGTTGGAATAGGATTATCGTGCTCATCATCTTCACTAAAATCATGAACCATATCTCGGATTATAGGCTCATCGTCATGAAATGTTGAACTTCCTCTGACACCCCACGAAGCCATTACCAAATGGTGAATATTTTTTAAACTGAGAGAATGGAGTGAATTTTTGTTAAACTGAGTCAATGGACTGGAAATGTTTTAAAGCCTTGCATGTGAACATTAATTTATACGAATGTTTTACGGAATCATTCTACTAAATTTTTAAATTTTGAATTATAGACTATAGTACTTGTAATCCCAGTCGCAGTTTTTCATGTTTTTCAATTGATGCTTTTTCAATTGACTCTAGAACAGTAACCTATTGTGTCTTTACATGCATTTTCAAATTTTCATTCATGCATTTAAAGTAAGTATTTTAGATTGATGAATGTGGGACACATAACAACTAAACTCAATCCAACCGTAATCAATTTTTTTTTTAACTATGTAAAGAAATCGTATGCAAGGGGAAGATTTCAGTTGTTCTAATATCTCTCCCCTCTTCCACGATTTCATTTGTGCTTTGTATGCTTCTTCACGTGAGTAGATCTGGACATTTGAATATCTACAACTATGTGTGCTTTATTTTTGCAACAGGATGCACTGTATTTTTGCAGTAGGATGCACACAGACTACTTTATAGATTCCATTCATTTTTCTCAGAAATCACATGTGCCTGCAATAATCTAAGAACACATGGTGATGAATAGTGTGAGCATGGTGATGAATAGGGTGAGCAGAAGATTTGAAATTCAATTTAAAGGCGTCCATACCCTTGCTTTAGCTGCACCATCAATCATGACTATTGTTCAAATTTTTTTTACTCTACGTTCTTCTTTCATTTCTCATCACTTTGCCATCCTTTCACTCTTTCATTTGTTTTTGAAAGATTTGCAGAGGAAGTTCATCCTCTGCGGTTGAGATTTTAAAAATGTGGTTGCAGTTGGTTGGTTGAAGTAAGTATGTAAAAATATTTATTTCACTTTCAGTTTAATTGTATTGTGTCATGGACTTCTGCGTTTTAAATGATTAGCATGTAAAGGATAGTTGAAACGTTTAGAATGACTTAAGCTTAATGTTCTTGTTTATTTGTTCATTGATTTTATGTGCAAATTTCCTTCATTAGTGTAATTTTTGTCCATAATTTCCAAAATGGAAAAAAAAATTAATTACCAAAATAGGCAAATCGTGTCTCTTGGGATACAATTTCAAAGTGAGCAAATTAATTAAAAACTTAGCCCACAAATACGATTTCAATTAAGTCATAATTATTAATTGAAATCTTATCCCACAAATACAATTTCAATTAAATAATAATTGAGATCTCATCCTGCTTTCACGATATTTGTTCATGCATATATTAAAGAAGTTGTTTATGATGAAAATTAAATAATACACGTTTTAATTTAAATATTAGAAAATAAAAAATTAAATACTACAAATGAAAAGTTCAAAAATTGAAAAAATTAAATATTAAAAGTATTTTTTAACATTTTTTTATATTATAATATAAGTATCCTTATAGTAGTTTTAAAAAATTGAAAATAATATTTTTATAATATTAAAAATTAGAAAAATTATTTATAATATTAATATTACTTTTATTATAAGATGTGTAAATTTATAATATTAATTATTTTTAATTATGATAAACAAATTAATAATTTGACATGAAAGAAAAATAATGACTAAGTGGTTAAATATTTGATGTGGAGGTAACCAAACTAACTAAATAAAAATAATAGATCAAATCAAATAATTACGGTCTATAAGGACAATTTCCCCTATTGTGACCCTCATTACGACAATAACTACATTTTTTTGGTCTATTTGGAACTAGTTCATCCATTTCGTTATTTATTCGAGTAGTAACGGGTCTTCCAGATTCGCTTCGTCTCAAGTCAAGGTTGGGTATAAAATCTGGATCTGTGTAAGGAGACCAATAATCTTGATTTTGAATTAGATGGAATTGTATCTCATAGGGCTCGAAAATGTTGTGAGGGTGTACATAGGGGCAACAAACATTTTGAAATCTAAATGGCTATATGAACAAACTGCAATCACATGTGCACAAGGTAGTCTAAGAGCTTGAAATTCTCCATAATCACACCACCATTCATTTAATTTAACTGTGAAAGACATAGGTCGGCATCGTTGGGGAGTGGCCATCTCCTTAACATCAAACTCGGAGTTTTGGCGGTCATATCTTTGAACATGGCACATAACAGATTGTTGTTCATTTTTTCGTAGGATGGTAATAATATCTTCGGGATATATGTGACCTGCTCGTATCATGAAATCAGCCTTTGTTGCTCGTTGAACAAACCAATCTTTTATTATTTCAAATGTTGTCTTCACAAGAGCATATATCCACTCTCAAAATGGAGTTTATGCATTCTGCCAGGTTTGTTGTCATATGGCTAAACCTCTTGCCCCCATCAAATGCTTGTGTCCATTTTTCCAATGGTATTTGATCGATCCAAGACCCCTGCTTGTTGGAATTCTAATCGCATTGTAGATAATTTGGCCATGATAGTTGGTTGTTTCATTTCATACACTGTGACAACGTGAGAAAATAAATAAGGTCAAGAATTGAATAGTGTATTTCAAAATAAAGAAAGGAAACATACTGATATTGATTAATTATCGTTTCAACTCAGCGTTTTTGAACTTCTTGTTGAAGTTGGAAGCAATGTGTCGTATGCAAAAGACTGAGGAAAGGCCATCTTCTTCCCAGGTAACATCTGGAGATTGCAATGCTGACAGAATGGTTGCCCCTCTGTCAGTGATTAGGCAAATATTTGGTTGAGGAGTGATATATTCACGCAATAACTTGAAGAACCATATCATTGCTTCTTTTGTTTCTCCTTCAACTATGGCAAAGGCAACTGAAAATATGTTTCAGTTTCCATCTTGAGTTATTGTTGTCAACAAAGTGTCGTGATATTTGCCAGCTAGGAATGTGCCATCTACTTGGACTATAGGTTTGCAATAGTTGAAGTCGTCAATACAAGGCTTGAACGCCCAAAATACCTGATCTAGGGTGCAAGTGGAGTCATCCTCGACACCATCAACTACAATCAGATGAACGGTGTATTGGAAAATAGTCCCTGGAAGTGATTCTTGAAGAGCTTGCCACCATCTTGGAAGATGGTTATACGATTCCTCCCAGTCTCTGAATTGCATTGCAAGAGCCTTTTGGTTTGCCTTCCAAGCTTTCTTGCATGACACCGAGTAGCTGTGGTGATTTCGGATTTCAACAATCAAACTTTTAACAGGAATTGATGGATTTGTCTTCACTAAATTAGCCACAATCGAAGCAATTTGTGTTGAGTCCAAATTGATGTGGTCCTGAGATAGAACCATAGTTAAGCACGTATGAGAGGCTTCAATTTTTTTTATTTCCCACTATTGACAAATTTTGCTGAAAGAAGCCCGCAGTCGCCATTGACATCCGTTTCCATAATGTATGCATCTTGCGACATACCTATCTGGCTTGGACTCGACGACCAGACATTTGCAACCTTGGTCAATGTGATATTCTTTTATAGCTGATAGAGTTGCCTCTTTTGTGTGAAAACACATGCGTTTACATAACTCGAACTGAATACTTTGAGCAGCTCTAGTGAAGGATTGATTAGGATGTGTCGATGATGTTGGAATAGGATTATCGTGCTCATCATCTTCACTAAAATCATGAACCATATCTCGGATTATAGGCTCATCGTCATGAAATGTTGAACTTCCTCCGACACCCCCACGAAGCCATTACCAAATGGTGAATATTTTTTAAACTGAGAGAATGGAGTGAATTTTTGTTAAACTGAGAGAATGGACTGGAAATATTTAAAGTCTTGCATGTGAACATTAATTAATACGAATTTTTTACGGAATCATTCTACTAAATTTTTAAATTTTGAATTATAAACTGTAGTGCTTGAAATCCCTGTCGCGGTTTTTCATGTTTTTCAATTGATGTTCTTTCAATTCATTCAATGTTTTTCAATTGATGCTCTTTCAAATCATTTAGAAAAGTATTGACTCCGAAACAGTAACCTATTATGTCTTTACATGCATTTTCAAATTTTCATTCATGCGTCTAAAATAAGTATTTGAGATCGATGAATGTGGGACACATAACAACTAAACTCAATCCAACCGTAATCAATTTCTTTTTAACTATGTAAAGAAATTGTATGCAAGGGGAAAGATTTCAGTTGTTCTAATATCTCTCCCCTCTTCCGCGATTTCATTTGTCCTTTGTATGCTTCTTCACATGAGTAGGTCTGGATATTTGAATATCTACAACTATGCGTGCTTTATTTTTGCAGCAGGATGCACTTTATTTTTGCCGAAGGATGCACACAGACTACTTTATAGATTTCTTTCATTTTTCTCAGAAATCACATGTGCCTGTAAGAATCTGAGAACGCATGCTGATGAATAGTGTGAGCATGGTGATGAATAGGGTGAGCAAAAGATTTGAAATTCATTTTAAAGGCATCCATATCCTTGCTTTAGGTGTGCCATCAATCGTGACTATTGTTCAATTTTTTTTTACTCTACGTTCTTCTTTCATTTCTCATCACTTTGCCATCCTTTCACTCTTTCATTTCAAACACAGTTTTTGAAAGATTTGCAAAGGAAGTTCAGTCTGCGGTTGGAATTTTAAAATTGTGGTTGCGGTTGGTTGATTGAAGTAAGTATGTAAAAGTATTTATTTCACTTTCAATTTAATTGTATTGTGCCATGAACTTCTGTATTTTAAATAATTAGTATGTAACCTGCATCTATAATATTATAGAATAGCAAAAACGTTTAGAATGGCTTAGGCTTAATGTTCTTGTTTATTTGTTCATTGAGGAATTTTGATAAAACGGTATTTCAACCCCTTCATAACAATTGAAACAAAGAAAAAAAATTCCTCTTCCCCAACACCGCTCAAGGAAGTCCACATTTGACGGGAAGTTTTTCTAAACTCAAAGAAGTAGAAAACAATAAGATCAATTATATTAATATGATTTATATTATTATATTAAACATGAAGTGATAAGTTATTTTATTGTTGGAGATCATATATAACTAGAGCAAATCTTATATTATTAAATTTTGTGATATTGAATTACATTTAAATTTTATTTTTTTTAAATGATATTAGGTCACTCAAATTTTATTAGGCATGAATGAGTGTATTAGAGATCTTATAACAACTACAAATATATGTATACTATATAGGAAAATCCAAACCCTATTTTATCAATTTCGATTGTATGAAATTAAGTCAAATTTAAATTATACTTCTATAGTAAGTTCGTCCTTTATTTAATAACAAATATATTATTTATTATAGATGTATTGTTCATAATATTTTAATATATAAAATAAATAAACATTACATAAAATTAATACTCATTAGATAAAATGACTCATTCAACAACTTTTAAAAAATAAAGAAAATATTAAAATATTTTAATAAAAAATATTACAAAAAAATGTAAAATTATGTTATTACAAAGTAATATATTTTCAAGAAAACAAAAATTTTATTTATGTAATAAAATTTATAAAATTATATTATTTTACAAGGTAGTTTTACCAAATACTTATAACTTAAATAATTATTTCATTAGTTCAAAATTTATAAATTAGGGAGTTATCTGTTCTTAGTTAATTTATTTGTTATAAAATAATTTATTAACTAGTTTTTTCCCGGATAAACCATTATTGCTCTTCTAATCTTCATGCCTATATCTCTTCTCTTTTTCATTATTTTCCATGGTCAAACCATTCATTAATACCCAAATTTACTCTCTTCCCCGTTGTTCTCTTTTTTAATTTTTTTTTTACGACCAAATTCAAGCTGTATAGAGTTGTTCCGTGATTTTTTCTTTTTTAAATAAAACATATGACAATTATGTTTGTGTAATTCAGTACTATGTATTTTAACTAATCAAATGGATCCAAGGGATTGAAATTAAACCTTTTAAATTCAGATAACTAAAATGAAACCTAAAATTTATATGAAACAACAACATTCTCTATTTTAGCTTAAACAAAATTTAGTTCCTAATTTTGTTAGGAACGAAGACATCCTTACCGAAATACGCATAAAGCTCATATAAACAACACAAAGAGGTCCACGACCAGAGAGGATAAGAAAAAAAAAGTTAGGGTTTGACAAAAAAGAGTTTTTGGGTTTGCATCCCATAGTTTTTCGACTGCTTCTTCCTACACTTTGATATTTTTTTCGGGTACTTCCATAGAAAATCTGAAAATAATAAAATACCTTAAATAAATCTAAATAAAGCTAGCAAAATGATTTTAATATCTTGGTCATTTTATACTATACATATGAAGATAACGTTTGTAAAAAAAAAACATTTTAGATTATATGATTCAAAAAAATATTTTTAGATCTAAAAATGATTTTCGAGATTTAAAAATGATTTTTAAAGTTTGAAAATGACTTTCAAATTATACAATTTGAAAATATCATTTAAATTATATAATTTAGAAGTCATTTCCAAATTCAAAAAGTTATTTTCAGATCTGTCATTTTTAAATCTAAAAATACTTTTTAAATTATATAATATAAAATGTATTTTTTTTAGCTTCCGAATCAGTTTATTTCAGAATATAAAAATAATTTTAGAATTAAAATTTAAAAAATATAATCCATAAGACAAATTTTTATTTTAGATTTACCAACATATTTGATAATAGATTAAGCTAGAATTTTAATTTTCAATAAAAAAAATTCCAGATTTTGCAACCAGTGATTTCTCATATTACAGAATCTAAAATGTACATTCAACCTGTATTTAAGTCTGTTTAATAAGGCTTTTTTGAAAATATAAATTTTTATAAAGATGCAGGATGAAGATAGGAAGGTGCAGGAAGAAGCAATCTAGTTTTTTTTATGACCAGATGAATTTGCGACGACGGATTAAATAAAGTGAAAGTTGAAAAAATGAAAAATAAAATATTAATAAAACGTGAAAAACGATAAAACAAAATGTACTCCTTCTTTTCAACAAAGATTTGTGAGAATTGGCAGAGAGAATAAATTTCTATTAATAATAATCATTTTAATAAAATTATAAAAATAATAATAAGGAAATTAAAAATTATAATAATAATTAAAATAAATTTATAAAACAAATAATTTAATTATATAATATATTATGATAATATTATAAATTTAGTTAATAATCGATTATATATTTATATAATGGATTATATTTTATAAAGTTAACGTATAATATTATATATATATAAATCGATTATATGTTACATTTATAATATATAATAATTTTTCTTGAATTGTGTGGGTATGCTAATTATCAAAGTGGGTCTTTGAAATCAATGGATATTGGGCATCTTCTATCAATGTCTTTGTCCTGAGGGTTGCGTGATGTGTTGTTCATGAGGATAGTTTGGGTTGTGGGAGTGTGTTATGGTTGGGCCTTTACGTTCTGCACCTCCACAATTAAAGAAAGTACCCCATATGATCTAAAAAATACATTTCGAATTATAAAAGATATATTTTGAAATACATAATCTATAATATAAAATATGTATTTTAGAATTTACAGTTCAGAATACATTATTTTTTTATTTTTTATTTTTTTATAATTAATTTCAAATAAAATTAATTTTAAAGGGTCATTTTTGTATTTTAAATACAAATAATTTATTTAATACAAAGGTTCTTTTTAATAGTAAAAATATTCATATAAAGTTAACACAACAAATCATAAGAATATCTAATATATAATAGTTAAAATTTTTGTACAATATAATTGCTAAAATTATAATACAAAACCTAAGTGTCTGTGGCTTGCCCATACAATATGTGGACGTCTGGTGTAAACGAATTCATTATATGTGATGCTACAAGCTAACTCTCCTGTGTCGTGGATTTTGTCCCATGTTAAAGTACATTCTACCATATTTGATCATGTAATGCAAAATGTTGGTGATTCTTCTCAATATACCATGTATGTATTAAAATTACGTTAAACATTTAAACTATCAAAACAAAGAACCATAATAGAATAACAATAAATGAGAATAATATAAATAACTCACTAGCCAAACATGCTTTAGTTAATTACATTGTGTGGGAAATTGAGCTTGTAATTGTATGTGGGACTTGGGTTGGAATCCTACTTCGCCACTTGGTATAGTTTGTTAAAAATGTTGTTAATATTAATAAAATTACCTAAAATATTAATAAAATAATCTTAAAAATTAGATATAATAATAATAAAAAAAAAAGTAGGACAGAGAAATAATAGGAAAGTTAAAAAAAATAAAAGATATTCGTTATATATGAAATAATTCCGTATAAACTTACATACAAATTCTCATTTGTATTTAAATTCGTATGTAAAATTATTATATATAGATTTTTTATCGTTACATACAGATTTTATTTATGTTATTTCGATTTTTTTTATGGTGGATAAAACAACCTATAATTTTTTCTTTTCCTAACTTATTGTTGTGAATCTTATGCAATTTTAGATTTTCATTACTAATAATTTATCTCAAGAGAATTTTAATTTGAGTTGAATGAGTACTCTAGGATTTTCTCTTCCCTAGTTTCCATCATGGAAATATAGCAAATTACCAAGTTTTTTATTATTTTATTTTAATTTTATATGTTTATTCATAGAAAAGTTAAAATAAAATACATATTTATTTAAAAAATTATAAATAAAGAATGATATTCTATAGTTAATATATTTAAGTTAAAAAAAATCAATATAAACTAATTCAACCAACGTTATTATAACAAGATTACGATAAAGCGAACATAATATTAAACTACAAAGTAGCAACTTTAACTCGAGTCAAATTGGATATAAGTATGTCTTGTCTTTTTTTCTTTCTCTAACGATCAAATATAAAACTATTTAATAAATAAATTAAATGATTAAAACCAGTATTATAAGTTTGGGCGGTGTTTTTTTAAATGGTTTCATAAACTCTCCTAAAAATTATAACAGGATAATTAATATTTTAATACAAAACGGTAATTAATCTTATTAAATATATGGTAACAAAAAAAAATCTTATTAAATATTTTAACCCAAACACATAATTAATCTTATTATTATACTTGCCTTCAAATATACAGTTATTCACAATAATTTCTCTAACATCATGACAGTTGTTTACAACTAAATCTAATTAAAAAAAAAAAAAAAAAAAAAGAAACAACAAACACGTTAAATTAATATTTTAGCATATTCCACCGGTGTTCTTCAAATTTAATATTCTCAAAATACTTCTTTTACAATAAGAAATACATGTTTTGCACTGAAAGTGTTTTATTGTTCGAATAACTTTTTTTTTACTGAGCAATGTTTCTCGCATTTATGACTACCTTTATAAGAATAATCTATAAAGAAAGACAATTGTTTTTTATAATTTAAAATTAGTTTATGTTTATTAACAAATTTATAAAGTTATATGAGAAAATTTATATATAAATTAACTTTGATTTCATTTTTATATTTTTTTATTAAAAATATGGTGTTAACATGTCCTTACAATTATTAAAAAGCTAAAAAATTATAATATTTGTCCTGCTGATAACAACCAACATGATGACAATGATAGTATATTGATAGTAATAATGATGTTCCTACTAATTAATGAATGTGGTGCTTGTCCTTTGAGCCCTTGACTTCACTGCTCATATACTCACATAATAGTAGTATTATACAAAATGCAAAAATAGAATAATGAAATAAAATAAGATTCCAAAAGAAAAGAAGAAAGCTTTTTTTGGACAAAAATCCTTCACTGGATAAGGGGATGTATGAATCCTAAATTATTATAGTAGTCTTTTATATTTTATTAGTTGTACATATTAAGAAAATTTGTACGAATTTATGTCCAAAGAAAGAAAGAGATATATGTTTTATGTGTTACTTTAAAGGATATTTGGTAAGTTTTTAATTCCTGTTTAGTTTTCAGGAGCGAAATCGATTAAAAATAAAAATAGAAAAAAGTATTTTAAAAATTATATAATTTAGTAAAAGCTATGAGATATAAAATAGAAAATAATATAAATACATAAAATATATTATAATGTTTTATTATTTTTTTAAATTATTTTTTATACTATTTTCAACATATAATATTCATTTTTTATATCTTTCTCTCTACTTATGTAGAAATAAAACTAAATATAGTGTTTTCGCACTATAAGAATTTCATTGACTATTTTAAAGAAAATGTCAAATATTAGTTACAGAATTTTAATATTTTTATTTGTGGGACAATATATGTGTTCTCATTTTAAGTCCCCATATATGAAATAGAAAAATAGAAAATAATATAAATAGATAAAAAAATTATTACAATGTTTTATTATTTTTAAAACTATTTGTTTTGTACTATATTCAACATATAATATTGATTATCGTTTTTCATTTTTCTATTTTTAATGGTAAGAAATAAAACTCTACTGTTATAAGAATTTCATTGACTATTTAAAAAAATGTCAAATATTAATTACAGAGTTTTAGTATTTTAATTTGTGGGACAATATATGTATTTTTATTTCAAATTTCCATGGCTATATGAGGTATGTATGTCTACTTCCAAGTCTTGATTCCTTTATTAAAGGACTGCTTAAATTATCTTTAATCTTAACTATAAATCAGTGTGTTGTTGAGCGTATTAAAACAAACTTTAGTCGAAGATGTAGAAAGATTTACTTTTAAAACCTCTTTTTGATTTAAATTTCTTTAAGATAATATTTAATGTCAATTACCATATTTAAAATATAATCTAGTTTAAAATTTGGTGATTTTATTCTTAAAAAATACCTTATTAATAAAAATAATATTCATATTATAAACTACTTTTACCTTTGTTTTAAATTATAGAGATAAAATTTATATCTATGAATTATTGTTGCATTAAAAATCAAAATTTTAAGGGAACAATTATATCTAGAGTTTCTAAAGTGGACCATCCTACCAATGATGATATTTTGTCCACAATGTATTTATGATTGGAGAACGCTAAAAAATATTTTGTACTGAATATGCATGATTACTATGAGGAAATAGATTATGTATGGGCGGCATACAAATTCTACAATGTTTCTAAACTTTTTTTCACTTTTATAATAACTATTTTAAAAGTTATATTACATCATTTTATACTGACAGTGCATAGTAATTAAATTCAAATTTTAAAATTAATTGTTTTAATTAAATATTAAATAAAAATAGTTAATGTAAAATTCAATTGAAATGTTAGATTTATTTTCTTGTTTTTGTTTATTGGTGAAGATATAATGAAAACAAAGAAGAGATGGGCCCAATACATGGCCCAACCCTGCAATACAGTGGCGCACTGAGAATGAGAAGCACATTATATATGATAAGACTTTTCATTATTTCTACTTTAGCTAATAATTAAATGATTGTTGTTTTATCAAATTACATGGCAGGGTGTGTCTAAAAGTAATTTGTAAATAATTCACTTATTCCTAAAAATAGTTTGTATACTAAAATTGGTATTCAACTATTTTTTAAGAAAACTAATATCAGCCATATTTTTTTATTATATTAATTTTGAAAAATTTATATTATCTTAATTTTTATTTATATAAATAAAATATCAAATAGTTTTATATTAACATAACTTTTTTAGATATAATGTATGTGCAAGGTAAATAGTGTTGAAAGATAAATAGCGTAACCTTTTATAAAAGTTGTATTGATATCATTTAATTTCTTCCTTATCAAATTTTACATAATTTAATATTTTTCACTTAAATCCAAAATCAACCCAATCCAAAATCAACCAAACTCGATCTTGGTCTGATGTATTGGCCAAACACGAGCCTAATTTGATAAGTTTTAATATGGCATGGTGTTTCTCTATCCCACTTGAACCCAAGAAACTAGTCTGACTTAGTATTAGGTATCTAAGTGTGAGTCTAAGTCTCATATTGAGTAGAGAGTTTATGAGGTACTTGTATTTGAGGGGGAATGTACTAATGTGAAAGAGACTCTCACTTGAGGGGGAGATTTGTTAGGTATCCAAGTGTGATTCTAAATCTCATATTGAGTAGAAATGAGAAAGTTGAGCAACATATAAGAAAGAAGACCCACAAACCCAATGCCTTAAGGTTTTGGGTTGAAGGTGGTGTCATTCCCTTATATGTTTGGTCTTGCTCTCATTCTTGTGAGATCTCCCCAGTTTTGTTCTCTCGAATTACAAGACTTGATTCGACTTGACCCAAACTTACTAGGCAAACCCGACTCGATTTAGTTTGGATAGGGATGTCAATAGGGTGGGATAGGGGTGGGTTTCACTTTTTCATCCCTATCCCTGACCCCATACCTAACAGATATGGATTTTTTGTCTCATTCGCATCGGATAACAGGTATAATTGTACTCGTAACTTTACTTTTACAAATATTAATTAAATAATCTTTTTACAAAAAAAAATAAAAATCACAAAGAAGAAAACATGATATTATAAAGGGTTTAATGTCAAAATTATACACATGTTTTGTTCTTCAATACCAAGTATTGTAAAAGAAATTATAATTACATAAATATCAAATCAGAGTATCAAATAAAAATTAGATAAAGGTCAAATAATTATAAAAAAAGAGTGAAAGTGATCAAATGTGAACCCTAGAAATATGATACGAAACTAAGGACCAAAGAAAAGCTAATATAAATTTTTTAGGTTACCTAATAAACTAAAGATGTTTTAGTAATTTAAAACAAGGACAGATATGAGGACGGTGTAATGGCATGGAGACGTGACATATATGTACATACCTATCCTCGTCCCCATACCCATTTAAAAAAATAGGTATTACTCATTAGTATACCCATATCCCTTCAATGCGGGATTCCTCGTTAAAATTGAGATTAGTTTAGACAATACTCATAGGAACAAGTTCATTTGCCATCCATAGACATGATCTAACCCACTCCATCTTAGTTCCACCTAGGCTCAACTTGTCTGCACCTTGCTTGATTTGACTTAACTTGGTCTTGTCCTGACTACACTCGACTTGACTTAGGCCTAACCTAATGGATCAAACACGAGCTTCCCTCAAATCGATTTGTCTTGGGTCTAGATCGACTCAATTCAACTTGATGTGGGATCAACCTAACTCAATTTTACTTGACCTTGACACAATGTAAACCAGATGTTTTGGCCCAATATGAATCTAAGTTGACTTGGCCAAACTTGATTTGGTTTGTCTCGATCATACCTGGCTTCAAAAAGGTCTGACTCAACTTGGACCTAAACGAACTTGACTCGACATAGGCCTAACTATACTTGACTGGACCTAGGTTTGACTGACTCTAACTCGATATGGATCCTGACTAACTTGGTTTGAGATGAGTTCGACTGAACTTGATCTTGATCATGTTAGACTTGACCTAGTCTTGATCAAACTAGGACTAACTTGAACTTGATCCAACTTGATTAAACGTAGATCGGTCCCAACTTAAATGAATACGGACCGTCCTGAATAGACAACTTAAGATAATATGAATTTAGATAACTATAAATAGGATTTCTACCATTCAAATACTTTTTTCATCCTCACAATAAAATAATAAAAAATATTTATATATTAAAATATTTACTTTTTTTTTAACTTTATGTATTGTATAATGATGTGATTATGTTAATTTTTGGTATCTTGTTATAACCAACTATCACATTGAAGAAATGGTCAAATATATATAACCACTTTATTCGATTTTATCTTAAAATAATTACTTATTATTACGTTAATAATAATAATAATAATTATTTATAAGATATTGAAAGTATATTTTAGTATATAGATAGATACATATACCGATAATATATACTTAACATAATTTAACAAATAAATAAAATTGATATAAATATCAACTTACTGTCGAAAGAAATCGTAATTTTATAATGAAATTTAAATATAAATTTCTGAAAAAAACGTGTATAATTGCTTGCAAGGTAATTCATTGGTCTCTCTACACATTTAGAGTTTGAAAAAAAAATCATTCTCATATTTTTTTTCTCGAACTTGATAATAGTTTTTATATGGCTTTAGTTTTTTTAATTTTAAAAGTATATAAATTTAGCATTCTATTTTGATTTTGTGACTGTAAAATTATCATTAAACAGGAATAGTGATTTAATCAAAACATTTTTAAAATTTAAAAGATTAAATTTATTAATTTAAAATGCAAAAAACAAAATCAAATTAACTAAAATACATTTTCCCCTTTATAGTCTTTCAACTCCTATATGAGCGGTGGCATAACATGACTGATGTGTGTGCAGTATTATCCTCATGTTTGAGGTTAAATTTAATATTTTTTTATTAAAATAAACTAATAATATCTTTAAATTATAATAAATAATTTTTTATAAAAAGTAATTTATATTTATTTAACTAATTTCTATCAAACACCGATTAATATTAATTTATCTATCTGAATACATATTTGTAAATCTTAATAATACAAATACTCTATCAACAATTATTTTTCTTTAATTCTCCTATCTTATTACATTACATACTAATTTTCATATTAGATATCTAATGATATCCATGCATCATTTTCCTATTATACATGTCAATTTATTATAAATAAAAGGTTGAAAGATAATAAAGGTAAGATCAATAATAAAGCAGAGCCACGTGGACCATATTGAATCATAAGAATATTAATGAGGGTGCTTCGTAGTCCAACTCATTCCGTACACCTTTTTGAAAATGAGCATCATATTGTTTTTTTTTTCAAATTAAAAATTGTATGCCAAATATAATAAAGAAATAGTTAAAAGTTGTAAATCTAAAAATAATTTCTGTGACGGAATGTCTTTTCTGGATCAATGATGTATTGTCTTTTATCACTTTATCGTTAATTATTTTCAAAATAATCAGACATGCATCCATCAATATATGTTAATAAATAAAAAATATTAAAACATTCCTCTCATCATATATTTCATGGTAACATTGATTTTTAATTCATTTAAGTTAATCTTACCTTAAAGTGATGACATTTGAATAATTGGAAATTGTGAGAATTAATAAAAATAAAAAAATAAAAAAAGATGAATAAATTAAAAAATATAGAAGACTAAAACTAGTTAAGCTAAAAAAATGGTTAATTATTCCTAAAAGTTATAAAATCTTTGTTTTTACAAAAAAAGAGAGTGACAACTGGACCCCAATTTCCTCTTTGTTGAATTAGGAACTTTGGAACTTTAATTACGTGACTAGGTCTAATCTCCTAAACCTTTAAATTATTGATTAGACATTATGAAAAAGGTTTTCTCTTCTCAAGGCACTCTAATTACAACTTTTGACTTGTTTGATAATGGATTCAGGGGGACCAAAAGAATCTTCAAACTTTCCATCTTAATCAAGCATTGAAACTTGTTCATAACCCCAACTTGAAGTTAACCATGAAAAGAATGTAACAAGATTGGTGTTTTCCCCCAATAATTGTTGATTAATTAAAAATCACTATACATTTACTTTAATAATTTTATCTTATGTGTTAATATATTATTCAAACATTATATCGGAAAGATCCTCAGCATAATCATTAACATCCTAATGTATATCTCGATCTTATATTAATAAATATTTAGATAAATTATTGGAATTATACATAAATCCCTTTCATGGTATATGAGTCTACCAAAGAACAATTGTATAAAAATTAATCTACGTCATATTTACAAGCAACATTCACGTTTAATATTATTTTTAATTTCAATATTAAAGTTAGGTTTAGAGACTTTATAAAATTTTGATTATTTTAAGGTCTAAGATTAAAATATATAAAAATCAACGGTTAACTATCAATTTTTTCCTTAGCTCATTTTATATAATTGAATTTTGAAATTATCTGTAACCACAAAATAAAATTTATATAAATTGTTAGACATTCAAATTATAAATGTTATAAATAATTAAATAGAATTGATCGAGCTTATTTAATTTAAATTGGATTTATAAATTCAATTTAAGAAAATAATTGGTAATTTTTAAATTTAATTCCATTGTGGAACATCCATTACCTTTCAAAATCATTAAAATATAAATATTTAGAACAATTAGAAACCAAATTTTAACCTATGAATAATAATTGTAACAACCTAAAAAATCTGCCCATTGATTAGAAATGATAGAAATGGAATGAGCACTTAATTATTATATTATTAAACTGAAAACGCGTATTTATAGAAAAAGTAAGTAGTCAAGTCTCATTTCCACTCAAATCATCATCTCTCTAAATCCCCTAACTCTCTTTTTCCTTTGACTTCTCTCTAAGTCTCTGCTTCCGTACCTCATCAGTTTCTCAAGCGAAGCTCGCTGTTGGACTCGTGACGGAGAATAGAACAAGTCTACCCGATCAGAATCTCCATTAAAGTAAGTTCGTTTTATGCCCTCTTCCCTTAGAGCCATTTTTAGTTTTCGTTTTCTTCTACCTTATGAGCTTGCATGTAACCTCTGAGTTATCAGATAGTACCTTTGTGAGCTCAGTTCCTTAGTGTTTTAGTCTGATCGTTGATAAGAGGTTCTGAGGTCCTTTGGTGCAGATTCGAGTTCTTGAAGATCTTAAGCAGCTTTGGGACTGTTATAGAGAACTTCTAGTGCAATTCAGGTAAGGGAAGCTGACTTACATGTTACCTGATTTCAGTTTGCTTATTATTTAGGGTTTCATTTATAATATGTCTGTGAAAATGCATATGCGATGGTTTATTTGCTGGCATAAAACTTAAGTTGAGTTCTTGATTGTTTATTCATTATGGTATGTATGATGAGTATGTGGTAATTGATGGAATGTAAGTTGAATTTCTAGTTAAGTTAGTCATCTGAGACATGTGTAGTAGCTCTATGGTAGTAAAAATTGCATAAATTATCTGATAACTGATGTTTTCTGCATAATTTGCCCAGGCGAGAATGGTTTCAAGTAACAAGTATGCTCTTTAGAATATTTTCGCCAAGGCGGGAAGTTTCTTGCCCACACGAGAAAGTAGTTTCGCTCAAGTGAGGGTATAGTCGCCCAGGCGAGAAAGCCCCTGCAGCAAGTGTGCTCTCTGGAGTGTTTTTACGTAGGAGAGAAATCTTTCACCCAAGCAATTAGGTATTCTCGCCCAGGCGAAAGTATTTTCACTAAGGCGAAAATAAACCTTGCTCTCTGGACTATTTTCACCCAAGCGATAAATTTTTTGACAGGCGAGGGGTATTTTCGCCCGGGCGAAATTGGTCTAGCCCAAGCTAAAAAAAAATTGACTTTTTGTTTTCGATTATTTAACTCTTTTGGAATGCAATGTATGTATTTAATAAAATAGATTAATTGATAATTTAAGTTTAATTATACTGATGGTTTAATAACTTCTTTAAATGTTGATATTGAACTGGAGATTGAGATTTAAAAGTGAATGAATGCATGAGTAGAGATCTATATTGTGATGTGATATTGTTAAAAGTGTTGATAAAGTTGGTCAAAGCCTAGGCATAATGTTTTCAGGAAAGAAAACACCTGTATCTTGGTTAATTAGGAAGTGCATTGTCTAAGGATTTGATCAATAACAACAATTGATATCCTGACTCTATTAGTAATAGGAATCAAATAGATGATTATTACTAGGTGGTGAGAGTCGAAGGAGGTCTGAACTGGGTGACTGTAACTTGAAATATAGCTGGTCAGGAATTCTCAGGGGGACTAACCCTGTCATACATGATTGATGATTCTTTTGTGTGGGGATTGTGTGGATTCACAGTTTGGAGATGTATGACAGGTGTATATCTCGGGGTCTATTCAATGCACGAGTCTTCCAGAAATAGAGTTATGTTTGTAGTATATTACATTCTTATATTGTGATGATACATGAAATTGAATGCTTTTGGTTTTGTTGTGTTTGATTCTTCTGTCTATGATGATAGTGTCTTGACACGGGAGCAGATGGTGCTGCATATGGATCTTTGGGAGATCATCTAGATTGAAAGATGATGTTAGGAATAGTATTATATTTTTAAAAACTTGTATATGATATTGTAAATATGTTTTGAAATTTCAATTTAGTATTATTATGTAATTTTGATGCATGTTAAGTACTGTAAGATATGCACGGTGTTAATATTTTAGTTGCCTTAATAGAAGCTTTAATTTTGTGGGGTGTTACAATAATCATATAAGAAAATTTGTCTAGAAATCTAAAAGGTCATGTAGAAAAGAGTAAAGTAAAAAATAAATAAATTGCATAATTGGAAGATAAAAAGATAAAGGAGAAAAATGAACCAATTAAAAATTAAATAAAAGTAGAATTGAATTGAATTGGAGAATCTAAAAGTTGCTCCAAATATACATAAAAAAAAGCTTGTAATAAACTATAGAAAATAGAGAGAAACAAAAATTCTAAAAGGCAAATATGAGAAGTGTAAAAAAAATATACATAAAATGTATGATAAAACATAAAATGTATATCTTATCTTTTGTAAAACATCTCCTTACATTGACCATATTTGTTTTTTTTTATCAAATTTTTACAATGTTATATATATATATATATATATATATATATATATATATATATATATATATTTATATATATATAT